>Ga0126342_10004254_pt1 | contig 24299 bp, 29 predicted proteins | sample Cyp1metagenome_FD_92528 | JGI IMG/M metagenome (GOLD analysis project Ga0126342, IMG submission 92528) | Coral microbial communities from Lord Howe Island, Old Settlement Bay, Australia - Cyphastrea 1 metagenome | ecosystem: Host-associated > Invertebrates > Cnidaria > Coral ...
AGAAGAGAAGAGAAGAGAAGGGAGGGGAAGAGGAAGAGGAAGAGGAAGAGGAAGAGGAAGAGGAAGAGAAAAAGGGAGAAGGTCCGGTCAGAGAAGAGAAAGAGTCAGAAGAAAGAGTCAGAAGAAAGAGTCGGAAGAAAGAGTCAGAAGAAAGAGTCAGAAGAAAGAGTCAGAAGAAAGAGTCAGAAGAAAGAAGATGCAGGTGCGCGAAAAGGTAGGAAAGTCGCGATTCACTGTTGTTTTCCAATGTTTCGTGGCTCCGGAGGGTCAAAAAGCAGGCTCGCTAAAGCGGCGGGTGCGGAGCCATGTGGCCAAATGCGAGATGAAAAATTGCACATCGATGTGGCGTGGAGGACGTTTCCAAGTCAAAATGTGCAAAAAACACCAGGTTCGGACCACTTTTGGAAGTTGAGATGTTCAAAAAGTGCACGCCGTTGTGGCGCGAAGCAAATTTCCAAGTCAAAATGTACAAAACACATCATTATCGGACCACGTTTGGAAGTTGAGATGTCGAAAAAGTGCACGCCGCTGTGGCGCAAAGCACAGACGGTCTAGGACACTACACTACACTAATTACACCACAACCACAATTACAACTGCAACACGCCTACACTACACTAATTACACGACACTAAAACTACAACTCCATCCATTACAACTACAACTACAACTGCACTACGCCACACTACATCCAGCAGTTGTGGTGAGGTGAAAACTGCAACCACTGCAACCATTCCAAAAAACACAACTCCAACCACCTTTCGGTCCATCAGTGGATTCGCTCTGCCATCCGTGATTCACAGTTCCGCCACCGCCTTGTGCGGTACTACGGGTATGGTTTATAACTTCAATAACTATGGTTTATGGTACTTATAACTATAGTTACTGGGGCTTATAAACCAACAAACATCACTGGGGGGCCTCACATTGTATGGATGTATGTCTATGTCAAATTACCAAACATGTCAAGAAAACATCTGCCAAATGCGACAAGTCCCAAGTTCCACACTGAACCTGCTTCACTGTGAGCTCCTGGCTCCAGCTTTACCCAATCGAACATGGAAAGATTGACAATCCCCTATAAATTTGGAGGTCTCAAGGGAGAAATCATCTATGAATGGGATCATTTTTAGAGATAATCTTCTCACTCAAATGCCCATTCAGTTCAATTATTTTTTAGCGACCCGCCATGTTTGATGACCAGGGCAGCCTTGAAGTGGTTTAAATTCTTCAGCTTTTTGGAGGCCAAAAAGCCCCTGCAATTGGACGTGGAACTTGAGTTGAATAGTGTCCTGAAGATGATTTTTCTACTGGATAATTAAGGCCTTTGTTAAGGGCCAATATTAAATCCAATGAGTGTATGGTTTTTTTTCCCTTCAGCCAACTCAAGATATCGCCCAAAACACGTCAAAAAAAAACATCCAGTTTGTGGTCCGGGCTCAGTTTCCTACAATTTGATGATAAATAACGATATATCCAGTCAGTTGGATGTCACTGTCCCCGTCCCGTCTCCAATGAAAAACCGGTTTCGAAACACTGCAAGAGACTCACGTTCTTGCATCCCCCTTGCATTCCCCCGATGGCAAAAAGGCATGTTCGCTGGCTTAAGAGAGACTCTACAGCAAAAAAACGTAGTTCGCATAATTCACGGTAAAGATCTCGTTCTCTGAGTCATCAATCCATGTTCCAATTGCTTCCCCCATATTTCCCCGCAAAACCAGTGGGGTTTTCGGGTTCTCAAAATGGTTCCATCAAGGCATTGACAATATCGCACTTCCCAAATCCGTCCAGATGGCGCGTCTCACTCTCAGCAAGCAATCTGGTCCAACCTTGAGGGCCGTTTCATTCATGATGAGGTTTAGCAGTTTAGCCTTTTTCAGGCCGAAACAACTAGGCTATAAATCAAGATGAATGGGAGCCCCAAGGCACTGCAATGGATGTGCAGAGGGGGAAAATAAAACTGACAGTTGCTATGGTAGCAAAGCCAGGAGTAACGGAACCAAATGTGGAAGTTTCTTAATGGCATCCCAAATCATCCAAGTCATGGATGACTATGACTTGGTATATAAAAGTATTGCAACCCATGGTGACTTGGGGTGCCCCATTTTAGGAAACCTCAATGTTATTCGATGAAAAAAAAAACGGCTTGTAGAATACGGTTCTTCTACATTGTTATCTACAGGGTCATAGATATATGGTGCGTTTTAGGGTAAGCAATTGCTGTGAACCTGGTGTGTACCATACAGGATCGCTGAAACTTCAAAACTGGAACCCCTCACCTCCATGCGTAAGACGTCTTATGAATGTTTCCGGTATCATGCCAATTCATATCTTTTTTTCCCGCTATGGATTACATTCTTTCATCATCTTTCATCATCTTTCATCATCTTTCATCATCTTTCATCATCTTTCATCATCTTTCATCATCTTTCACAATGTTTAATTCTTTGCATTTGAACATGAAGCGAGTCTCACCGGGTCTCACCATGCCGCCCCCCATCATTCGCTCATGTTGTTTTTGCAATGAATCGTCCGACCGGGGCATTAGGCCATCAGGCCGCATGCGAAAAGATGTCGAGTCATGGAAAAGTGTTCAAACGCCTCTGGATTTACTGAGAAATATCTCATTCAGATCATCGCAGCTCCCGATCTTCTCACTTCTCCTGGCGACTCGGAGCATTTTCAGGACTTTCACGCAAGAAATGAATTGAATGGATGGCAGCCATGTCTGCCGGTGCGGTGTTTAATAAATAGTGACAGGGGAAATGTGGCACACACATATAATTTATAGTAAGTTAAAAGATGTACCCTCTGGTAATTTGTCACATAGCCATTGAAAATGGCCATTTATAGTGGATTCACTCATTGAAAATTGTGATTTTCCATAGTTTTTTGTATGTTTACCAGAGGGTATCCCAATCCAACTCGCAGCTAAAGCAACCATCGCCGTCCCCCGTCCCCATCCTCATCCATCTCGCCATAGTCATAGACCGCATCCTTAGGTTTGCCATGGTTTGCCAACTTTTGTTTTGTAAAAAACTGAACTCATAAAATCGTAGCATTGCAAAGTGACTTCCATATTTCTTCCTACAATAGAAAATGATCATAAATTTCGAAGTTACCATAGTTTACCCCATGTTTTCACCAACAAAAACAGCATACCCTCTTGTATACTAACAGTTTGCTATGGAAAATCACAATCTTTAATAGGTAAATCAACTATGAATATAGGCCATTTTCCATAGCCATGTGAAATTACCAGAGGAGTTAAAACCCATCAAAACCCCCTTAAAAAACCCATAAAAACCCCATCAAAAACACCACATTTCCCAAGGCCCAAGGCTCTGCCCCCGGAATGAAATCCAACGTGACGACCGCCTCCACCGGTTGGAAGGGCGGCAGCGCCATGCGCCCGGGCGCCGACGGCAAGGCCTTCTCGCCGAAGGCCAAGTTGCCCGGGATGCGTAGCTTGCGGACGCCACCGGTCTTCATCCCCGCAATACCTTCCTGAGATGGACCATATTTTGATCATTGGTTTGTTGGGGAAAATCTGAACACCGGAGACCATGGTTTTTACCAAAAAAAAAAAAGGGCTTTCCGGTTAAAATGTTCCCATCATCCAATTCTGTGATTTTGGACCATGGTTTTTTTTTCCGGATCCGATGGAAAAATATACGGATGATGGATGATGGTTTATGAAATTTATCATGGAAAATCCATCTATAAATCCCCATAAAGGGATTTATAGATAATTTATAGGTATTGATCCATGGGCATATGATATCACATTCATCATATCAATGGATTGGTTTGTTGGGGAAAATTTACAGGAACACCCCATAAACAAATGGGAACCAATCCATTGCGAGATGGACAACATGTCACCCGAAATCCAGTAGATTCTCATCATGTTCCCATCATTTTCCCTATTCAAATAGCCACTTTCAGGGGATTTTTGGGGTATACCCCTTTTCAGACACACCCTGATGGGATGGACATGGGATGATGGTGGATGATGTCTAAATAAAATGATGACATTTATTTACAGCTATATGTGGATGTTGGAAATGTATGGAAATCTTGGAAGCGCAGCAGCGCAGTCTTTTCTCAGTTAAGAGATTTTCCTAACCAGAGCTATAGGGCTCATATATCGGTTATATTGTGGGGGTTAAAGCAACGGTTATAACAATGAGAAGGGGATGGGATTGGATGGGATGGGGTGCGACGGAGTCTGGTTAGTTGCAATGATGGACCAAGCTAAAATAAGATCATTTTGGAACAGTCATCCTTACTAACCAGGGCGGTATGTTTATATTGAATTGTTGTGATTCATTTCATATTATGTTTATATTCATGTTAAGACTCATGGTATATTAATGCATATTATACATGTTGATGGAGCGTTCCGGCTTTGGTTAGTGGAAACTTTGCAAACATTGGGGGGTTCCAGTGGTTCCAATGAGCAAAATCTCCTCAGAACGGACGTGAAACGAGGATGAAACGTGAAGGCTTTTGGATCAAGAGGATTAAGAGTGAAGTCTATTTTTTTAAAAAAAAACATGTGCTTGTTGTGCTTGTTTTTGGTCTTTGTACAGATGAAAAACCAGCCGGCAAGAGCGGCAAGAAGTGAAGCAGCCCAGAACGATGGTGATGCGCATCAGCAATTAATTTAGAGGACTTATGTAAGTTTGAACTTAAGTTTTCTTGAGAAATTGTTTGCTCAGAAAGGTAAAAAAGTCAACTGAATAGATAGCATGTTGGTCAGGTGACTGGATGTGGAAGGAGGTGGGAAAAATGAAACAAAAACCATCCAGCAAAAAAAGAACCCCCCAGGAAAAGAACTACTTCAACATATAGCCTCTGGTAATCTAAGCTTTGGAACCTCTGAAAATTGCCCATTTAGCCATACTATAATTCGATCATCATTACAGTAAAAATGGTTGTTTATGCTGTTTCCCCACATAGATTACCAGAGATCGAAGTATTTTCCAGGCTTCATCCATGCCTGGTAGGAGTTGACCAACTCCAAACCTGAAATCCTTGGCCTTGCCCTTGGTGTTGTCCTCCACGATCACTTCACGTTCTCGTACATAGGCCTTCAGCACGTAACGGAGCCCGATTTGGTCGCCAATCTGAGGGCTAGCGCCTGTCACCGAGTCTGGGGGATACTGGGTGGAAACAACCACGAATCTGAACTTTTCAGACGTTCAATGGGAATTCCAGGATCCTGAAATGGAGGTACTGTACCATATAAGGCAATATTTTGGGGGTACATCCGCTTACATAGGCCTTACATAGGCCTTATATATGGTAGGTACCTCCAATTTAGGTTCCTGAAATCGCCATTGAGACGTTGGCTTATTCACCCCGTCCAACTTTAAGCAAGAATCACCATGAATCACCTAAGCCTAGCCAATCCTAAGTATATCTATAGTTTTATCTAACCAACCTGGCTCACTTTCGGGCACCACCTTCCTACAAGAAAACCTTGGTCATTACTGAATGGGTAACACCCAAAAAAAAAACTACCAGGAAGAAACAATATATTATGGATGGGTAGCTATTACGTTTACTGGATGGGTAGCACAAAAAAAAAAACTTTACAGGATGGGTAGAAATTTTTGATGCTTTTTGATGCCCATTATACCAGGAATACTTGCTCGAAATTATAGAAGCAAGTTTTGATTGCCAATTTCTTCGCTGCTTCTTTGCAAGCAGCGTCTTATACCGTCGGGATGATTCTGGGGCAGTGGACCGCAAGCGATGCGCGCGAACGCTGGCTCCAAGGTTGAAGGGAAACTAACTAATTACAGTAACTAATTAACTAACCAACAAACAAATAACAAACTAACAAACAAATAACAAACTAACTGATAGATTGTCAAATGAACAAGAATCCAAAATCATCCAATATCTGCAAAAATACAATCCTCTAATGACACAAGCATCAGATCATGATCATGTCACGATCTAAAACTCAACCTAAGCATCTTCAACTAGATTTTCACATAGATTAACTTTCAGACTCCGAGGAAATTTCACCTTTTTCGCCTCGTTGGATTTCAAAAAATGGCGCCTGTGCCCACCTTCACATCTTCCCACTCAACGCCGCCAGTATGGATCTCATCCTGCAACATCCCCAGAAAACCAGGAGAAGCCCACCAGGGCCGAAGTTTTTCCATGTTTTTTTCAAGATTTTTCACTGAAACTACCAGGAGGGAAACCTCAAAACTATTCAAAACTACTCTTGTCAATGTTTCGTTTGGCAGAAACTACGTAAACATACGAAAACCTGTCGGAAACCAAGAAACAGACTTGCTTATGGATCATGTCTAGTGTAGTCAAGAAACGACAAAACCACCAGTCTGAATAAGGGATCAGTTACCCCACTAGACCCCACCAGTGGAATTTGATGTTTCATCGACAATTGGTAAGTAGCTCGTTAGGACCCCCGCGGAAAACCGCGATGCGCCTACCGGTGTTCGTTTCTGATCCAAAAAACCACTGTGTCGCTATGTTTCTCTCTCGGTCAGCTTTGGGCTGAAACTCATCAAAGAACTGAAGTTCAACAGCCACTTTGGGAAGCAAAACCGGAAAGCAACATCGATAAACTCCAATTCGGTGTTGGTGCCCAACCGAGGTGAACCCCAGATGCCCCAGCATCGTTCATCTACATCTATCAACATCGTTACCGGAACCATCGTCTGATTCTCCTCATGGGTTCATGGCCTTCTCCCCAATGTTCCTGCACCCCTCAACATCATTAAAATTCAAACAAAGAACACCCATGAATTTCCATAATCGATATCCCACTTCCATCAACTTCCACACTTCCATCAACCCATATCAACCCCCATGTTTCCCATTGTTTCCCCAGCCATTCGCAGCTTTTCCCAGCCTTTCCCCAGTGCCCCGTCCTCTCCGCCATCGGGACGTTTTTTCCAGGCCGTGGTGACCCCCTTCTCTGCCCAGGCGGGCGCCGCGCCCAGCAGAGCTGGGAACAGCCGCAGGGCAGCCCGCGGCAAGGGCCGACCGCCTGGAGTTCTGTGCAACGGAAATTGGATGATTAGTATCGAAATATGATCATCTTTAATGTGTCATACAATCCATATAAATGCAAAATAATGCGCGTATACAATATATATATATATTTATTTACAATGTTTTTGGTGAAAATTGAATTGAATAACCACTTGAAAAATCACACCAAATCCCATGAAGACTCTGGATTATGACAAGGCTGAACGTTCCTAACGTGAAACTGAGACATGGCATGGTCTGAAACTTAGAGTTCCACAACTCATCCCATGAATATCATGAATTAAGGCCACACCACATGTTTCGGACTCCCAGTCGCCCTGCGAAAACCTGAATCTTGCAGCCATTTGGAGATGATTTCCCTATAAAAACCATGATTCCAGGGCTCGGTCGTGATCAAATTTACCCAGATCCCATGAACAAATGAAAAAAAAAACAGGAAATTTCCCATCAAAACCGATGGCAAAGCCGCCTGGTACCACGAAGGCTTCCCTAAGAACCGCCGCCGCTAGCAGCAGCACTGCCACGGCCCCGGTCCGGGACCGACGTCTGGCCACCATGGCCCGATGGCAGGTGATCTGCGGGGGGGTTTGGTGCTGAGATCTGGCAGAAATTCACGGTGAAACATGGTGAAACCATAGAAAATCTGCCGGAAACCCACGGAAACCCATGGAAAAGCCATAGTTTTTCCGAGGTTTTTCCCATGACATCTGGAGGTTTCTGGCTTCAAGTTTATTCAAATGTCCCGTAAACCGATCCCATGAGAAAAGGGGCACCCAAATGATGATTAAGCTGGTTCTTGACTATAGACTGAATGCTTATCATGGTTGAACTAACTAGGCTAAGGGAATATGATTTCTGAAGTGTAAAGTCTACTGTGTTTGATGGTAGATTCTGGTAGATATATCTACACTTACATTTACTTACATGCTGTTATATGGGTTTATAGTGTGACTTACTGCCGGGTAGATTTCGCGGCAATTCATGGGGGTTTACTTTGACTTTCCCAACCTGAGATCACCCACTGCTCTGCAACATGCTTCTGGCGTCTTGCTCCTGCACCAGGAAAATATGGAAAAATGGTAACTGGTTTCTAGCTGAAACTGTGCACCCTCCGGAAATCGATAGCAATTCTAAATCACCCATTTATAGTGGTTAATTACCATTAATCACCCGTTAATTTAATATTAATCACCATTATCACCCATTTATTTGATGAATGATGATGTTCAATTGTCCATGGAAGCCTCCATTTATAGGAGGATGTTCCATGCCCAGGTTTGATTGTTGGAGGGTAATTGTGTCTTTATCTTATATTAGATTGACATCAAAGCATTAAGATGAAACCTAAGTAGTCAGTTCAATTGGAAGGGTGACTCTGCATATCTGTCCGCGATTATCACGATTTGTTCTGCGCTATTGAATGTTACATGAGATTGTCGTGTTTGACATTCCGTGCTGAATTATAAAATACATTAAAATACCATCTGGTTATTTAAGAGTTCGCCATGGAAAGATCCACCCATTCTTAATAGGGAAACCATCTATTTCTATGGGCCATTTCCCATGGCTATGTTAAATAACCAGAGGGTAAATAATATAAAGACTTTAGACACTGAAACCCAAATAATGTAAAGATATGGTAGCAGAAAGCCACCTTGGGTGGTGCCCCCCAAGTTGGCTGCACTGACCCCCATTAAGATCATCAACTATCAATATTTCATCATCAACCAGAGTTATTGGAGTTGCAAACCTATCCATCCAAAGTGGTAAAAACCAACAGAAAACGCAGCTCAAATGGCCGTCCTCTTTGTCCAAGATATTGGGCAAATAGGAGTCCAGCATCGCCTCAAAACACAAGGGGCACAAGTCACCCTTCAGGACCCCCTGGAGCAGATTTGAAAATTGACGACCAAACAAGATTTGACTGAGTACTACTGAATATCTGGCATTCAAAAGGTTTCCATGTCAAATTTCGGGGATGTAACCCCACTATGAACAACAAGCATTTCCTGGTTCAAAAAAAATGGCACCACTATTGCAGATCAATTGAAAGCGAATGTTGGAAGCACATCTACTTTCGAGAGGAAAATCATCCCAGCCAAGTTTTCTCCAGCCAGCCATGTTTGGCCATGCAGCGAGAAAACAATCAACCGGCCCCCGGAGAAAAAGCCAGTGCTCTGCTGCTGAAAATTCTCTCCATGGATCCATGATGGCACTCAAAGGCCATCGTGGCAAATTATCATTCCCAAATCACAGGTGTTTTTTTTCTATCGATAGATATTAGTAGGGCACAAGGATGACAATTCCCGCATCTAATTGTTTTCAATGGACCTTTTTTCAGGGGATCATCATAAACCATCTACCCTCTGGTTATGTCAAAATAGCTATTGAAAACGGCCATTTATAGTGAGTTTTCCCATTAAACATGGTGATTTTCCATAATTATGTTAGTTTACCAGAGGGTATCAATTACGCAATTCGTTGGTTTTTTTTTCATCAATCCTCGATTCCTTCATGACCATCTCGGTAACCATCGTTTCCACATCTTTCACCAGGTCAACTGGGCTCCAAACGTACATCTGCGCAACCGACTCTAACTCCTGAGCGTCCGGAAAAACTGAAGGATATCTGACACAGCTTAAAATAGTCGGACATCATGGTCGGATACCCTCTGGTAAACTAACATAGCTATGGAAAATCACCATGTTTAATGGGAAAACTCACTATAAATGGCCATTTTCAATAGCTATTTTGACATAACCAGAGGGTAGCTGGGATCAGTCTTTTTTCATTTTTTCCAAGCAGATTCCAGGAAAACATCAGGAAATCATGAAGTTTTATTCTTGGCCTCAAAGGGGGAGAAGTGTTTTGGCAAAGCCAAGGATAAACTAATAAAGTCCAAGCAATCTTCGAAGGTTTCTTTAAAATGTTTTAAAAAAAAGTGGTTTTCTGTTTGGATGTAATACAATGGTTATATTCTTCAGGTATGGTAAAAGTGACTTTTGCTCCATTATCAACTCGTCATCACCTCAAAAAGTCTGCAAGGTAAGGTCACCCGGCTATGTTTGTGGGTTTATAAACCTCAGTAAGCCGAACAAAAACCATAGAATTTATAGAATTTGCCAAGTTATGTATAAGTCAACTTAGCTATCATAAAGCAGCTCTAAATTCCATATCCCCATTATTCGTTTGTTAAATCATGGGCCCTTAAGAGCTTTGGCATCTTTCAACGTTTTCTCTGAGGCGCCAATTCAATTTCACCCTGCTTCTCGCGGACCTTGCCGTCGCCCGAGCCGGTCTAGCAATATCATGGGACTCATATCTGGTTGGTGGTTTCGCCGCCCCTCTGAAAAATGATGGACTTCGTCAGTTGGGATGATGAAATTCCCAACTGAATGGAAAGTCATAAAATTCCATGGTTCCAAACCACCAAGCAGTATTAATATGGGATAGTTATGGAATAGTTATATGGGATAGTTCTGGGATAAGTGTATGAAATAGTGACATTTCCTGCCGTTTTCTTTTCAATCGGTTCAACATCATTGGGGGTGGGAAAACGGATGTGATGCAAACATGATGCAAACATGATGCAAACATGACCGTTCTAGAAAATACATAATCCAACGGATGTTAACAATACAGAAAACAACATCAAATTGTATGGAATGGCCACATAATAATCATGATCATCCAGTACAGAATGGGGCCCCGCAGTGATGCTTGTTGGTTTATAAACCATGAAATAACCACCATTAACTAGTTCGTTATATCTACCATAAAACATAGTTAATTCAGCCACTTATAAACCAACGGTTCACGCTATCGACTGGGGGCCCCATCCTGTAATCTAATCCTTGAGGGATGGTGGTGAGAAATTTTTGATGGCGATGATATTCAAAACTGAGATACCGCCGAAGTGAATAGAATCCAGGTATCCCTTCCATTTCAGATATCTATAAAATTATAAAGAACTTATTCAGAAATATCGATGATAAGTTTTTGGATACCCTCTGGTAAACTAACAGTTTGCGACATAGAAAATGACCATTTAGAAATAGTGGATTTACCCATGAAAAATGGTGATTTTCCAGAGCAAAACGTTAGTTACGTAAACGTTTACCAGAGGGTATCCTGTACTATCCTGTATCATCTCTCACTACCCTCCGGTGAACTAACATAGCAATTGAAAATGGCCATTTATAGTGGATTTTCCTATTAAAAATGGTGATTTTCCATTGCTATGTTAGTTCACCAGAGGGTAAGTTATCGCTCTCCATATCTCCATCCTCTCCGATGGAGGAACCGTTCGCCTCCCGAAGGGTTCGCATCACATGTCCCAACGCTTCGATATCGCCATCCGCCACCTTCGGGGGTTCAACGGCAGCCGATGTTTCTGGCCATGGTTGGCCATGGAGAATGGATGATGGTTTATGAAATTTATAGTGGAAAATCCATCTATAAATCCCCATAAAGGGATTTATAGATCATTTACAGCTATTGATCCATGGGCATATGATATCACATTCATCATATCATTGGATTGGTTTGTTGGGGAAAATCTTCACCGGAGACCATGGTTTTTACCATCAAATTGAAAAGGGGCTTTCCGGTTATTTTTTTCCCATCATCCAAGTCTATGATCATATTTGTTTATATCAATATTGCTATGAATTAAGATTACTAAGTAATCCCTTTCCCTGTTGAAACATTTTAACATCCCCCAGTTTAGTAAGGGAATTTACACAGATTTGGTACCAATATGGGACCACTTAGGGGGTGTTTAATATTAAAGGAAGAGGATAAATGTCCGAATTTATCAGATGCACCTCATTCTATGGTCCCAACTATTAATGTAAATCCTCTAGACCATGGTTTACATGAGGGGTGTTTCCTGAAAGAGGAAAGGGATTAGTAAGGGAATGCGTTTGCTGATGGACTTTGGTGGCTTCTTGCCCTCCCGAAAGCAACCGTGGCAATGGAAAATACCATAGATTCGAAACAATCCCATGAAATATTTGTTATATATATATATACAACAATACAATTGGGATATTTATGACAATATAACATAATATAACAACATGATATATAAAACACGGATAATGAACAATATAACATTGGGATATATAAGACAGTATTGAATCCCATTCGTATTATTCCATCCAAGCCATGGGACGTTGGGATTTAAATTATATCATCCCCTTACCCTCCGGTAATCAAACTTGACAATTGGAAATCCACTATAAATGGAAGTTTAAAGCTGGGAAATTCAAGGAACTAAATGGTCGAATTTGCAGCCAGCCATGTTTGATCATGTTTGATTACCGGAGCATATCTACCTATTGGTTGTTGAATGGGGGGGGAACGTCTATTAATCAACCAACCAGCGAAGCGAGGAAGGGATAGATTATATCACCATATCAAACCATATCATATTAGACCCCCTTATATCCCCATGATCAATGGATTGGTTTAAGGGAAAATCGTAACAGGAAGCCATCGATTTCCCAACAAAATTTCTATGGGGCTTAAACCAGTAAATGTTCCCCAACAAACCGACCATGGATCGTGAGATTTCCCACTAAACGCATCTCTTTAAACGCTGTGTTTTTTTTCAAACGGTATCTTGTTAATTAAAGGTGGTATTTTTTGGGGGCTGCCAGCAAGACATGTCCACTCCCAACAAAATAAGAAATATGGTTTGGGGGAAGGAAACACCAACTAATGGTGATGTTCCAGTTCGCAAAACTCTTAGTTTACCAGGGGGTATATCACCATTGATCACCATTGATTACCATGAATGATCATTATTCACCACCATTCAAACATATCTGGTTGGTGGTTTTGACCATCTTGAAAAAAAAATTAGTCAATGGGAAGGATTATCCCATATATCATGAAAAATAAAAATGATTGAAACCACCAACCAGATATTAATCACTATTAACCATAATTTCCATTTTTCTGGTCCACAGCATCTCCAGATTTTCTTACCGCAGGTTTTCCCACCTCTTGACTCAACTTTTTCATGGTCGATTTGATCACCTCACTGAGAGCTTCCAAACGCTGGAAAGCCTCAGTAGATAGCACGGGCTGCGAGATGAACGGCGAGATCGCCCAGAAGCGATGGGAAAAAAGTTGGACAAACTCGGATGGGAAAAACCAAAACCTGCCAGAAACTATGGGAAAATGGTTTCTAATCCGAAAACCTGAGACCAACTCGCCAAGTTGAACGGCTGAACCAACAGTTAAAACATGTTAAAACCCCAAAAACTCGCCAATGCGGTGCCGAAAACCCCACCTGCAAGTGGAGTTCCTTGGCAAAAGACTCCTCGACTTCACTGAGATTTCGTGTCCAGATGTGTCCAGGGATGAAACTAACGTAAACTAACCATAGGATAACCATAACCATAACCATGACGGATAACCATAGTATTTTCCAGGGATGATATGAATGACATGGATGACCATAGGATAGCCATAAACATTAGTTGATAATACCCAGAAATCATCCATGTTATTCATATGAGCACCATACTAAAATCAATTAATAGTGATTTTTTTTTGCCACTCATATCCATTAATTGCCATTCATAGCCATATTAAATGCACCAATTTTTAATTACCCTCTGGTAAACTAACATAGCTATGGAAAATCACTATTTGAATAGGTAAATCACCTATAAATGGTCCATTTTCAACAGCTATGTTAGTTTACCATAGGGTACCACATATCCTACTAAAATATCACAACAAAATCCGACCAACGGGCACCAAAATTGTCCTTCCATCTGCCCGCGAGATCGCGGAGGCTTTTGGCCAAACTGCCCGTGTGCAGAGATAGGGCCTGCGCATATCGGAGATGGTGAGAATTCATGGATATTCATAATCATTTCATGATGATTTCATACCCATAGGATCCATGGTGCTGGTATATATGCTAACATAAAGGGGGTACATTGATGGGATCCATGTTACCATATATAGCAGCACCATGGATCCGTCATGGGATAGGGATCTCAATGGGAATTCCATTCCCAAACTGGTCTCTAAATTTCGATGAATCGATTGACATGGATATCCTGTTGATTTCGAGGGGATAATCGGATCATTCATGGATAAAGCGAACAGCTTTAAGTGTCTTAACATTTTTTCTATGCTATGGCCTTAGTTCGATGATTCTCCGGCAACAATGTAGTGTACAAGCGGTTAAAATAGCAGAGGGTAAGTTGGTTTATAACTTTATACCTTTGCTAACCAGGATGTCTTAGATATTTCATGAATTGTTATTGACAGGTATGATACAATGTCAGTATGAACACATGAATATGGATCTGGCGATAATATGTCTTAGAGATTTCATAATGATGTTTATTGGATATTTCATATGATTCAAGCGTTGTACATCTCCAATCAACATCTGAAGTTGATCTGAATGTGTCATGTTTGTCCAGTGAATTCACCTTGAAATCTTCGGAAATCGCACCCGGATCCTCCCAGGTCATAAGTGATACCTGGAGCTTCCCAATACTGGATTTTTTAACTCCAAACCCAAAAAAGATCGATTTTGGGGGTTGGTGTGGAAAAAGAACACCGGAGTGGTTTTTGTCGTTCGGGACACTTCGGACGTTCTGGAGTGGAAAAAAGTGTTCAAAAAGCGTTCAAAGCCGTTCGGAAGCGTTCTGGAGTTTTTAAAAAGCGTTCTGGAGTGGAAATAATCGTTCAGGAGTTCTTTTTCTCTTGAATTTGGTAAAATGATGCAAGATTTTGGCTTTGCTGTGGAAATTTCCACGATCAAGAGGACCCAGCTAATCATGTGGTGGGTATAGATGGGGTATCCAAGATGCAAAAAATGGTGTCACCGAAAAAACCGGGATAACCGACAAAGATGGAACTGGTTGAAACCAGGGTTATCAACTACCAAGTGCCACCCGGATGATCCTAGCATTAAACAGGGATCTCACCACCAAACATCAAAAATACTGTGGTTGAATGGGATATCATGGGGATATCATTGGGATATCATTGGGATATGATTGACTGGTTGGTGGTTGACCTACCCCTCCAAAAAATTTGGAGTGAAAGTCAGTTGGGATGATGACATTCCCCCCCAAAAAAATATATATATATATATATGGAAAGTCATAAAATTCATGTTCCAAACCACCAACCAGTTGATGTTGTCAATATTTTTCAATACCAAGCGCCTCCCATTCCTCCCCATTCATTCCCATCGCTTCTGTTTTGGGTTTCCAGGCAGAAATCTGGCGTCTTGAATCGATCAGCTGAAACTCGTCGTCCAAACCTTTGACATTTTGGGAGGAATTGAGGTGCAGCTGCGGTTCTTGCTATGGGTTTAACCACGCTTATATGACATGTTAAAACTACCATAAATCAACATATTTAACTATGATGGGCTGGGGGGGTGCTCAATCTGAGGCTACAAATGCTTTTTTTTTTTTACTGTTATAAAATGTTATAAGCGCGCATAAGCTGGGATACAACCCTTATAAGTATGGACGTGTTATGTGTAAATACATATATATATATATCCACTTAAAACTGGACTTGCACTTCCAAGAAGTAAAGCCTACAACTTATTACTTATGGCCATATAGCCAGTTAAGTGGGCCTGCACCCAAGTAGGGGGTCTACTGGTTGTACCAACAAGCATGGCGTTTGAACAACCCAGAATGGTGGAGCAACATTACAACATGGAGAATGCCACTAAATCTTTGCAACTGGGCCACAAGGAAAGGGGAAGGAATAACCAACAACAAAACACATCTGATAATAAAAGCCAACAAGGTGGTTGGAACATGCCGGCACCCGCAGCATGTTAGCCAGCATCAGATCATATCATGATCCATCAATCTGTAGGCCTCATGGGTGAAACATGTTTTTGGCGCCATATGACAAGATTCAGAACGACCACTCCTCGGTGGATTGAACAAATGTGAATAATATATACCCTCTGGTTATTTAACATAGCCATGGAAAATTGCCTATTTATAGATGGTTTACCTATTAAAAATGGTGGTTTTCCATGGTTAAATAACCAGATGGTATATATGATATAATTATATATATTATATATGTATATCAATAACGTAAAATATCAAATTGATGGAGGATCATACCATTGTTTCTTACATATCCCGACAAATGGATGGTTACTTGAACCATCCTTCCAGCCTTTTCTTGCCCATCACCCAAGGCTTGTACGTGCGAAGGACCGAAGTCGAGCCTATCAAGGACGTCATGGCTGACAATCCAATAAATACCGCGATGACCAAGCCCTATGATACTATGTGGTCCTGTTCTCTGCTGAAACTGCTGATTTTAAGATGTGTTTCTTTACTAAATCAACTGGCAAAAAAATCTCGGACATGGTCAACATATGTCAAAAAATCTGGTGCTCGACTTGCGATGACGGAAGGATGACGGAACTAGGCTGTCTCCTGCCTCAAATTCATCCAACGAAGGTTCCGAGGCCAAAAACTTGCGATACCTGGAGCATTGGAGCCAGGGATTTGTCAAAGATTTGTCCGAGCCAAAAGTTGAAGCAGCTGGTGGATTCTTAACTTCTTTTCATACAGAATCCGTCATTTTTTCCATGCCACACTCATACTTGAAACCACTATCTCAGGAAAGATTCTAAGATGGGAAAGAACAGGTCAAAGAATTGAGAAAAAAATACAAAACGACCTCCGACCGACCGAGCATTCGTGTATTCAACCAACCATTGGGTGTAGAAGTTTGGCCCAAAAAAAAACCATCGATTCCAAAACAGCTACGTGGGATCCTGTCACAGGTGACAAATCAGAGCTGCCCCAACCACTGGTTTCCCCCCGGATTCAAAAACTTATTCTAAGGGTGCACAATGCCCTGCAAGGATTGCAGGGATGAACTGAACATGTTTTTTTACCAGCCAATATACTATTCTTATTCCGTAAGATCCTATGTTTGATGATGTTTGATGATTGTTACATGCTGTTACCATTCTAAAGCCAACAAAATGTCACCATTCATCATTGATCCAACATCCCAACTCTCATGTGCTTGGGAAACAGAACTGATACCCCATAGCTCCTGCTTGCAACACAACTTCCCAACCACTGGATAGCCATCTTTTTTGTCGGTTCCATATCCCAATCCCTATAACATGGTTCAGAAAAACCCCACGACTAAAATGTCAATCTGGTTGGTGGTTGACCTACCCCTCTGAAAAACATGCTCGTCAGTTGGGATTATTTTTCCTAACTGAATGGAAAGTCATAAAATTCCATGGTTCCACTCGCAACCAACCAGCAATATATCCCATGAAATCCCTACAAGATGGTTCATCAATCCCATGACTAAAGTGTCAATGTTTCATGAGAAAATCATGGTGAATCCCCTATCTTTCATACCGAAAAATTGCCGGATGCCACACACCCCAGGATATCCCAGGTGCTCTTCATCAATATCGCAGTTCCAAAGCCAACTCCAGCGCTCAAAGTCCTGAAGATATTCGTCCTTCCCGTTCCGAGCCTTAGGCTGCGATGGTTCAAGATCATCCCACACAAAAAAACTGCATTAAGTCCTGGCATGTGGAAAAGTGAGAAAAACACCTTGAGAAAAACACCTTGGAAATCATTTAATCATGAACTAAATGCCCAGGTTTGGATTGATGGCAAGGAAAATCTGCAGGAAAGCAACGCTATCCCAGAATACGGAATACAAAATCGCAAAATCTGACCTGGTTTGAGCCAATTCTGAGAGGGATGATTATGATGATTCAAAATCCAAAAAGACACACTCCAAAATTGCATGATGTGGAAGTAAAATCAAATATATAACTGGTTGGTGGTTGGACTATCCATATGGTTTATAGTGGTTAATAGTGGTTAATGATGGTTAATTATGACTGGTTGGTGGTTGACCTACCCCTCTGAAAAATCATGGAGTTAAAGTCAGTTGGGATATGATGAAATTCCCAATAGATGGAGAAACAAAACTCATGTTCCAAACCACCAAACTGATAAATATGCCTGCATCCTGATCGTATACCAGTCAGCATATCCTCCACCCGTGACGCCCTGGGAAATGGACTGTCTGGATGCTTCCAGTGAGTAGCAACACCACCTTAGATCGCTAAGGTTTGCTGGCGAAACATCATCATTCCAAGGCATCAAACATGGCAAATATGAATAAATATATGGCACATGTGAAGATTTGCCCCAAATCAAAAATTAGGTTAACTTAGATGAAACATATTGAAACATGTTGGGTCCAGCAACCCAAAATCCAAACGAAAAAACAAATTTGAAATTGATGTTTTCGGACATGAAGGCATTCTTAAAAGACCAGCCGCATGGAAACTCCAAACCTCGACCTGGCCAATGCTCCTGGCCTTAAGGATTTCCTTGTCCTGTGCCACTCGATCATAGAAGGTGCCTTGTGACCTGATGCGGGAGGTGCTCATACGAAAACGAAAATGTAAAATCATCACACCATGACTCATGGTGGATATCAACCAAACATGTTACTTGGGTGTACTTTCGTATACTTTGGTGCTGTCCGGGCCGATGGTTCGGAATTCTTAAGTTTACAATCTAGTGATAGCTGCCCTGATGGTGCAATCCCAACCACAAATTCAAAGTTCTGCCAACGGCATGTTTTCTTCCAAACCGTCCCAAGAAAGTCGGCCTTGAAGTCGTTAGAAATCATCAGGAATCATCCAAAAATCATCCAAAATCATCCAAAAACCATCCAAAAATCATCAGGAATGATCCTCTTCTGTTCATCCCCCGTATCACTGAAGGTCTGGACCCGCTTCCGCGGACAGGAGGTAGGTTGGGATTCAACAAGAGTTGCACCTCGGTATTGGGGGCGATCTTCATAAAACATAAGGGCTGCTAGAACCACCAACGATGGTGTTTTAATATATATATATCATATAAATTTAAATGTTTAACACGTTAAAAATGACCAAAGGTCAAATATGGTCAAATGATGCCAGATGTATACCAGAGTGTGTTTGATCAAGTTGAAAATGAAACCGCCAAAATTGGGTTGGAAATGATTGGAACATGTATTAAACTTACCACCAGTTTCATAATTTCATTGGGGCCGTTTTCTTACGGAAATGGATTCCCATCATAGCAACCCCCAAAAAGATAGGAGCGCGTTTCCAGGATGGTATGGGTGATGTTTCCTTCCTGATTACCAGTAGTACCGCACAAGGCGGTGGCGGAAATTTCAAAGAAAGGAAACTATAGGAGAGGCGAGTTGTTGTGATGCATGGATGGCAGAGCGAACCCACTGAAGGACCGAAAAATGGTTGGAGTTGTCTTTTTGGATTGGTTGCAGTGGTCACCGCACCCACAACTGCTGGATGTAGCGTGGTGTAGCGTATTGTAGTTGTCGTTGTATTGCAGCCGTTGCTGTAGCAGTTGTAGTTGTAGTTGTAGTGGTAGTTTTAGTTGCAGTTGTATTGTGTAGTTGTATTGTGTAGTGTAGTGTGGCGTATCGTAGTGTAGTGTAGCGTAGTGCAATGGAGTGTAGTGTAGTGTAGTGTAGTGCAGTGCAGTGTGGTCTTGTGTAGTGTTGCGTAGGTGTAGTGTAGCGCAGTGTAGTTGTAGTTGTGGTTGTAGCAGTAGCTGTAGCTGTTGTTGTTGCTGTTGTTGCTGATGACCTTGTTGACCTTATTGTTCTTGTTGTTGTTGTTGTTGCTGTTGTCGTGTCGTCTTGTCTCGTGTCGTGTCGTGTCGTGCGGTTGAACGTCCAACAGTGGTCGGAACGTGGTCTGCTTTTCACACTTTGACTTCGAAATGTGCTTCGCACCACAGCGGCGTGCATTTTTTCGACATCTGAACTTCCAAACGAGCTCCGAGCATGAGGTGTTTTTGCCTTTGGCTTCGAGATGTGCTTTGCGCCACAATGGTGTGCAGTTTTTGATCTCTCACCTCCCCAGATGGCTCCGCACCCGCCGCTTTAGCGAGCCTACTTTTCGCCTCCGAAAACACCAAACATTGGAAAAACGCAGCGTTTCGCGACTTTTCTACCTTTTCGCGCACCTGCATCTTCTCTCTACTGACCATATTGTTGGAAGTTTGACTTCAAAACTTCCTTCGATCATAATTTCCAGGTTTCCAATGTTTCTATTTGTTTAGCTGTTGTTGCGGATATACTTATGAAACATTATGAATCATATCTGACATTTAAATGATGTACCTAAGCTGCCGACATTTCTCGGGATGGTCACCGTGTCCCACGCCTCAAACTGATCAAAACCGGCTTTTGCTGATCACGGCCAGACTTGACCAGTCTCATGGGGCCGAAAAAAATTGGGCCCAAACCCAGCATGAAACACAAAAAAAAGGTTTCGGTCAAGTTTTTGTGGCTTACATGTTTGCATATGCGTACATATATATATATATACATACATACATGCATACATGCATGCATCCATCCATCCATCCATGCATGCATGCATGCATCCATCCATCCATCCATCCATACATACATACATACAATAAGTATTTATCTATTCAGCAGCGTGTGCAAGTTTGCTTCCGTAAGTTTCTGCCATTCTTGAAACATCCAGCAGGTCGCTTAATAGCAAATTGGCTTCCCTGATTGCAGCTGCCAGTTTCCCACACTGCCCAAGAAAGCCTCGATCATCTTGGAACACTTCAGTACCGCCTTGGGCCCGAATGCATCGGAGTCCAGCAATACGAGCTGTGAATTTCCATGAGGCTTTGCGTAGTAAGCCATCTCCGATGGCTAACATAAACGTACCATAAATGGGCAGGTAAGACCACAGAAATATTGGTGTTCTGTTTTATTATATTTTATTATTGTTCTACTAACATTAGCAGTATTGAATTTTGACTGCATTCAGGATGCGGCCACATGAAAACATCAAGAAACGCCCTGACCATGCAGCAACATTGCGCATGACGAACCGGCAGAAACATCAAACATCTTACAGTACATCCCTTGTATGAAAGCTGCCAACCGCCTCCCACAAACACCGTGAATTCAGGCAACCGAAAACACCATAAATGACAATGTAAGAACCCAATTGGGATCCTGGTTGGGTTCTATTGATTCACCAACCTGAAAATAATTGAAATGTTAGGCCATGTTTGGGCCATGTTGGACAATTTGGGGGCTGATTCCCCTAATCCCTGCCATGATTTCAGCGAGTTTTTCACATCCAGATTTGCACACCGAAGGGCCACTGCTCCTCCATTGATGGCGCTTTGGATCTCTTCAATCGAAGGCCTCAGGCAGACCTTGGCCGAAATCCATCTTGAATGGAAAAGCCAACCGGGATAATCCCTCCAAGTATTAAACAGGGATCTCACCACCAAACATCAAAAATACTGTGGTTGAATGGGATATCATGGGGATATCATTGGGATATGATTGACTGGTTGGTGGTTTTTCGCCACCCCTCTGTAAAATGATGGAGTTCGTCAGTTGGGATGATGACATTCCCAACTGAATGGAAAGTCATAATAAGATTCCATGGTTCCAGTCACAACCAACCAGAATATTTCAGAGATTGGCTGGAAAACTAACCCGTGGAAGGGGCTGGTTGGCCCAGCACAGAAAGTCTTTAGCCAAAACAACTTCGGCGTGTCTTAACTATGCGCGATTCCAACCTGCAAGCGCCTAGCAGTGCAAATAAACTTTCTAAGTATCATGGATGGTTGAGGGTTCCAAAGTCAGAAAACATCCGATTCTAGACTGTGTCACCCAAGGCCAAGGACATGCCACCTTTGACCTGCTGATCGCCCCATCTGGTGATATCCCAAGCTGGAAGATCCGAAGTTGGATTCTCCGCCGGAGTCGGGTGAAGGATCTGGAAAAAGCATGAAAAAACCTCTGCTAACCTGTGGGCTTGGAGCCAATGCCGTGCAATCTGATCCCCTTCCCCTTTTCCAAATGGAAAAACAGTGAAAATCCGAGTCTAGAAGCTTAGCTTTCCTGGTTGGTGGTTTTGAGTTGAGCCACCCCTCTGTAAAATGATGGAGTTCAAGTCAGTTGGGATGATGACATTCCCATCTGAATGGAAAGTCATAAAATTCCATGATTCCAGTCACCACCAAGCAGTTTCTATCCGTTTTGCCATTCCACCTTGGGGCCATGTGGGGAAGAGAATCCTTTTTATACTCCATCGACCTTCTGCACCTCTCCTGGATTCTTAAATCTTACCCCTCCTAACGTAGCAAAAAATGGAAGCCACATGGAAAACAGTCACTCCCCGGTTGGTGAACATCAGAGCTGCTTGGCTGGCACGTCAATGTTTGATAATGTTTGCCCCTCGGAATATGGTTTCACAGGTTTTGAACCGCACATGTCAACAATAAATCACAATGTTTCTAGGATGCATGTCCATCAGGTCTTGCACACACCCAAATTGGATTTCCGACGAATGGCATTTGCTCAGATCTTGTTACCTGCTCAAAGCCCATGGCCTTCCCAAAGAATGACCCTCCCAAGTGGGTATAGTCACTTTATCTTTCAACAGTCTTGGTTCGATAATGACACCAGGTTTCCAAAATTTGATCAAAGAAACCCTACAGGAAACCCGAATGCTAAGATGGCAAAACTGGTAAAAGAAAAAAAACAATAAACCATCCCCCAATTTCACCTAGTTTTTCTAGGTGGTATAGTATATTCCATTCCCAATCACGGGTGGTTTATGACATTGTTTTAACCACAGAACCGGTGTTCTCAACAGCAGCTCCGAAGTTTGAGCTGCGCCGCTCCAAGACCATCCAATTGAAGTTCGACCTCGAAGAAGGCTGGCCTCAACGCGAACGATGGAAAACTTACTGATACAAAACAACCCCCTGAATAGTCGCAAAAAAAGTAATCATGCCCTACTGAAACACGCATGATTTTTAGGGAGTGCGGGGTGGTTTTACATTTCATAAGGGACGGAAATCATGTGTTATGTATATGTTTGGATACAATTTCTATTGGTAAAAGCCCTGTGCTTAAAGCCAAGGCCTCAAGAACCCAATATGTTTAGGATTGAAAGGCTGGGAAAATTCGACCAAACATACTGGCTCTACCCCTATTTCATGGCGGTTGTTGAACCCTCCTTGTTAGGGAACAAATCCCCATAGATTGTCGATTGAAGTTGTTTATCATGATCAAAATCAACGCTTCATCCTTACAAAACCTTATGCGACGCGGGCAGTATATACCAAGTTCTATCCTTTCATCTTAGATATGGCCACTGTTGCGTGCTTGAGTAGGCAAAAACAATCAAAAACACCTTTTGGGACGTTGACAATCATCACCACTGGGTAAATTATAATAATTCACAAACCTGAAATAAGGCCATTATTAACCATGATTCCCAGTGAGGTCGTAGTGAGGTCGCTATAATTTACCCAGATCACCATATCATCACCTTTGCATTGCTCAAATCCCATGATGGACCGAATCGGCTTGGTTTAGAAAAACGGTCACAGTCACGGCCTCAATTTGCATTTGCTTGAGAGGTCCCAAGCAGTAGGTTACCTAAAAATGGCTAATGCCAAATCAATTGATTGTCTTTTGGATTTGAATTCTGACCCGAAATAGTCATGATTTGAGTGATGGGACTGGGGTGTTTCAAACCTTCATTGCAACCTGTAAGTGCCCTAGGTCACCAATCAAGCATTGTTTCAAGACCCCATGGCTGCTTCTAGCTGCTGTCGGTTGCCAACCTACAGCCCCAAAATATACGTTCAATTTCGCCCCAACCCCAATGTTTCAAGGCTGCATGGTTGCTTTTCAGTGCAATAGGTTGCCAGCCTACAGCCCCAAAATGCCTCAAGTTCCCTCCAACTCCAGTATTTCAAGCCCTCCATGGTTGCTTTTAAGTGCTGTAGGTTGCAAACCTACAGCCCCAAAATGCCACAAGTTCCCTCCAAACCCTCGTGTTTCAAGACCATGGTTGCTTTTAAGTGCTGTAGGTTGCCAACCTACAGCCCCAAAATTGCCAACCTACAGCCCCAGAATGCCTCAAGTTCCCTACAACCCTGGTGTTTCAAGCCTCCATGGTTGCTTTTAAGTGCGGTAGGTTGCCAACTTACAGCCCCAAAATGCCTCAAGTTCCCTCCAACTCCAGTATTTCAAGCCCTCCATGGTTGCTTTTAAGTGCTGTAGGTTGCCAACCTACAGCCCCAAAATGCCTATAAATGCCTCAAGTTCCCTCCAAACCCTCGTGTTTCAAGACCATGGTTGCTTTTAAGTGCTGTAGGTTG
>Ga0126342_10004255_pt1 | contig 24297 bp, 24 predicted proteins | sample Cyp1metagenome_FD_92528 | JGI IMG/M metagenome (GOLD analysis project Ga0126342, IMG submission 92528) | Coral microbial communities from Lord Howe Island, Old Settlement Bay, Australia - Cyphastrea 1 metagenome | ecosystem: Host-associated > Invertebrates > Cnidaria > Coral ...
AATATTATATTATATATTATATATTATATATATTATATATTATAAATATTATATATTATATATATTATATTGTATATATTATATATATTATATATATTATAAATATTATATTATATATAAAATATATTTTATATATTATATATTATATATTATATATATTATATATTATATATATAATATATATAATATATAATATATATAATATATATAATATATTATATTATATTGTATATATATTATATTATATATATATATCATATATATCTTGTATAATATAATATATATTACAATATATATATGTATATATATATATATATCAATGAAAGAAGTTTGCAGAAGTCCACATATGGTGTAAATGCAGATACGTGTTGAAGCAACCATCTTGTTACCCTCCTCTTGCCATGGCAAACTTTGGGTAGGAGACTATCTGTCCAGCAAGACATAATGTCAAGAGTGAGAAATGACCGCCTCTCAGACTTGGCAGGTCAAGCTTCCGGCAGACATCTCTGTGTGACCGAGGTTGGACTTTGAACTCGTTTTCACCAGTGGATGATGTCGGACCTGACCTGAGAGGTAAGATATGGATAGATTCTGATAGATATGGTAAGATTGCAATTCAATCGAACGAGATGGAAAAACTCCATCTCCTGAACTAGAGAGAAGAGAAAAACGAACAAATATCCACCTTGAAAAGGAATGCTAAGAAATATTGTGCAACAAACTGAATTTCAAAACAAGGAAATAAAATAGCCCATTAGAGCAGCAGTATGGTCAAAGCACGCACAGCCTTGAGGGGAAGCTGTGCATAAACAGCGCCCAACATTTGATACAGGTATGGGTGGCTCCATCGGTGATATCCGAAGCTGGTTTCTTGATACCAAAATAAACCAGACACATTTCTTTTTTTCGAGATTCCAAAGCATATTCCAAAGCTTTGCGGTCAGCATTGCGGTCTCACAGTCTCAACAGCCACACCTTCAAATTTCATCATGGTGGCTCGAAGGGCTCCCACCTGCATGCACGGGATGAAATTCGCTCAGAAAGCAAACGAGCGAATACAAGAGGAAAATGATGGAAAATGGGTCAAGATGGGCCAAGCACCACCCTGAGCCTAGGAATCTTGGCTTTCAAGCTTTCATTGCGTTCATTGACTTTCATGAACACAAACAACAACATACAACAACCACTTTCATCATGGCACATGTCCATCGGCAGAGAGCCCTGGACTACGGAGACATCTCCATGAGTTCGCCGGACAATGGCCTCGATGGGATCTCCAAGTGCTGTTCCCGTTCCGTGCAGTTCCTGTGGCGCGACTTCCAGAAAGCTCGTGGGGTGCCCTGCATGTCTTCCACATGCCTTCCACATGCCACGACAAACGGCTCCTGGATTTGGATATCCAAAGACCTGATCCCAGCTTCTCGCAGAGAAGACCTAATGCATTCCTGCACCGATCCAAGCTCAGGAGCTGAATGGACCCCGGGGTGGAGGGGGCTGTCTGAATGGCAATGTTCACAAAGCCTTGATGAGAGCCAGAACATAGCAACGCTTTCTGCTGAGCTCTGCTGAGAACAAATGATGCGACGAACAGGACCTGCTGCGAGGGTCCATGAGGGGCAGTTAGACTTGCACTTCGACCATCCTGGAGACAGAAAGCTGACTCTTGATGTCTGGTGCAATGCGCAATTTGCAAGTTGCAGTGAAATCGATTCTGTGCGGCGAAAGCGGTCCTGATTCAAGCAGGTGCCGCAAAGAACCGCCAGCCTGATCATGCCAATGAAGAAAAAAAACATTGTCACATTGTCAAAAACTCCTGCGTCTTCAATCTCGCGTCTCCAAGCACACTTTCATGACTCTATGAAACTCTGGATAACATTATTAACTACAGCTCAAGGCAACCCTAAAATGCTGGAGAATCTACTGGATTTTGTTTCAACACAGAATCTTAAACCATCCTAGGAATCCTAAACCATATTAACATATCATAACATACCATGACCCTTTCATCCCTTTCCTATTTCAGGGCCCGTCCCTTGGTGTCCACGCCTCGCGAGGTCTTCTTTGCTGCTGACCCGAAAGGCCATGGCTCCGCAGCCCTCGCCGCGAATGAAGCCATCCGCCGACTGCGGGCAATGCAAAAATGAACACGGCATATTGGATCATGTTCTGATCATGTTCTGATCATATTGTCAAATATTCAGAAAATACCAATAGATACCAATAGAATGCAGATGTATGTAGTATGTAATAGATTCAATAGAGAAGAATCAAATAATACCCAACAAAGATAAGGGTACAACTTGATGTGGCTGTCGAAAAAAGGACAAGAGCTGTCTTCCAGCCGTGTTCAAACAAGATTGTTGACTGGAAGGAGCAAGTCCATAACACCTCACACAGTGCCTGGTCGAAAGTAAAGCATCGTCCGACGTGAGACAACCTCGTTCACAAACGGCTTCAGACTAGGTGGTTTGGACTCAGGTGAACAAATTGAGGTGTAAGACTGCATAAAAAGTGGTTAATCATGGTCAACCTATCGTTGTGTACATTGCATAGTCAATTTTCGCGCTGAACTGAAAGGAGTCTGTGCTGGTAGAATCAGAATTTTGTGTTGAATTCAAATTTCACCCAGCAAAGTCGGGATTTTCCACACCGCAGAATCTAGCCTGATCATGAATGACTGTTCCTTTGCATGTCGCTCACCAGGCCATGCAATTGCTGGGTCGCCACACATGGAAGCACCGCACAAGGCAATGGTGTAACTGAGCACCGGAACGCAAGGGAAAACGTCTTAAGGAATGATGTTCTGCAGTGGAGGAACCTTTCACCCAATTCTCAACGAAGAATGTTGAACTGAAATGACCTTCTGATTCTGACCTTGCATCGCTTACCCTGGTCCAGCGGAGTCCAGCGTACCATCGATATTCGGGATCATTGATATTCCGATGGTTTACAAGTTGCACATACGCAACAAAGTTCCAAAAAACAGCTGACATTTGGGTCAGGAATTTCCGCGCTGGTTTGGCTCAAGGAAAGCTAGCTGGGCAAGGAGAGATGTGTATTGAGAGAATATGTGGCGCGACCTTTCGAGTGTCATTTTCTTGAACTGAAATAATCTACCATTCAGCGTTGCTGACATGCTAACAGCAGCGTATCATGATATTTTTTCTCGCATGCACCATAATCGTTCCACAACCCTCCCCCTAACATCCAAGCATACCAGCGTCAACATTACGTTCCTAGTACTCTACCTGCCAAATACAAAGTGCCCCAACCGAACGCGCTTCTGTTGAGTCACTTTGCAAGCATCTGATTGAACCTCTTTCCCTCGGCCTTTCCTTCTTGGTTCCTGTCCGTGACATATTATATCATATTATATTACATATATATATATATGTATGTCTATGGTCAATAAATCTAAGTATCTCTATCTGCCCAGCTACATATCGATATATCTATAGTCTACATGTATAGCTATATATATACATATATAATCATCTATATATATATATATCACTATACAAGTAACCCGGTCTTAGAATCTGGTAACTTAGGTGCATACATCCATCGAGCAAGAAACGCTTGGGAATCTTAAGGTGCGCATCTTCCAAGACCGGGCCATGTTTTCATGCAGACGTCTTGCGGAAATGGAATGCAAGACTCCAAGTGGCTGTTCTCTCAAAAAATTATATTACATTAGGTTAGGTTAGGGTGCATTAGATTACATTTGATTTGATTGCATTAGAGATTAGATTAGATTCCATTGCGTTAGATTACATTAGATCACATTAAATTAGCTTAGATTAGATTGCATTACATTACATTGCATTACATTCACAACACTCACGGTGAATCTCATCTTGTATATGTGTGTGCGCTTGGGCATACGAACTCGTGGTCACAAATGAAACCCAGCGGGATGGACGCAGCTGGGTTTGAGTCCGAGGGGGGTCACAGTTCGACCAGTTCGACATGAAAGATGATGGAAGCTGCATCCAGTCTGCCCCCAATTCAGTGCTAAAGCAAATCCAACTTCAGCTAGCAAGCTTTCATGATAAGTTTGATGGCACTTTCATCCCACCACTGTGAATATCGCATCTTTGCGCTGAAATCATGGTCTTTGCGAAAACAGCACAGCAGCTGGTTTCCTGTTCCAATGGTCCAGCAGATTCTGTGTGCAGAGTTGCCAAGCCGGTGGAATGAAATTTTGCGTGCACTGCAAAGTGAAAGCGACTGTGCAGCTCGAAGTTGCTGAGGCCGGCACAATGGATCGAAGTGTCCGTTTGAACCAATCGCTATGCCATACTTCACCTGCTCACGGAAAAAAAAGTGGGAAATGCATTCCAGTTAGGCTGGCACAGGGTACTCCACTGGTTGCTAATAGCACAACAAAGGGCATCAGAGTAACTCATCTCGTTTCACGAATTTCGAATTCTGAGGAAATTGATCAAAAGTGAGCAGTCCTGCTTCCTCATTGCTGCCATATCCTTCGTCTGCTCCGGCATGACCGGGCGCAGATTCTGACAGGTGCAACACCAAGCTCTCAGAAAAATTGCGGCTTTTGAGCATCAAGGTTTCATCAGTGTTTTTGACAAAGACCGCCATCCGGAAGTTCGTTTGGCACTTTCCTAAAAGGGACCCCCAACCATTTGGTTTTCCCATTAAAAGTTTATCAATAACTTGGATGTTAGCTTGGGGTCCCGCATCACTTTGAAAAGTCTCATTTCTGTCAGCAAACAGGCGCAGGTCACATTGTGCATCAGGCCAACTGCTGACAGAGAAGACGAGCATGCCGTCTCCGTAGTTGAGACTGGTCCTATGTCCGAAAGGCCATGTAAAGTCTACAAAGATCTACAAAGATATATCAGTGGGATTGTCAAGGTGAGATGTGCTTGTTGTTTGATGTGTCAACACTAAGCTTAGGACTGTTTGGGAAAATGACATGTTTTCGGCTCGCAACATGTTCAGTATTGGGAGACCAGGAGATTATCTATGTTTTGAGTAGCACGACAAAAGCATTGGAAGAAAATGAGAAAAACAACTCCATAGGTAAGGACAACAAATTCAGCCGTACTATATTGCATACAAGAACCAAAAAGATGAAAGTTGCAAGAAGACACTTTCAGGAACGCCATTGTTTAGGATCTCAACTGTATTGCGAACATGTAGCATGTACTGAATATGCATGTATATGTATGTATGTCTATATATATATGCGTGTGTGTGTGTGTAAATGTATCTATCTATCTATCTATCTATCTATCTATATATATATATGCTAACCCCCCCCTGAAACCTACCGGTTTCGATTTTTAATGTGTTTTACAGTGATTTTTGTTGGTTGTTGCCTTCAGAAACCGCCAGCATTATTTCATTCGTTTGAAGACTTTGGATGCTTGAACATGATGAGTCATGATGTTTCATGTGTAGATACAATGACATATTTTTGATGGTATTTGCAGCGTTTTCGACTACCGCACTGTGTTCCCAACAAAGGGTTTCCATTCAAACATTGACAGAATGCGCACGGCACTGTGGCCAAATGTAAATGTTAAGCTTTACATTGGTTTTTACAATGTGTTTGTTCCTTCTTGTGACACATGAATTTTGGATTCTGGACACCTTCAGATCTTGCAGACATATTATTTCATGATCAACATGGTAGATATTTCTTAGGCCTTTTTTTTCTTACTATGTAGCTTCTCTCTTGCTGTACTGCTGCAGTGGCTCAATACTTTGGATGATGTGTGGGTCTTAGGAGGTCCTAGGACCTCTTAGTTCGTACCCCTTCCAAACTGTCTCTTAAGTATAATTTACGCACCTCCAAGTTCCTCAACCTCTCTGCAAAGTTTCCCTTAAGTAGTGATTCAACCCATATGAAAAAAAAAACATTCAACACTTTGGGTCTTTTCCCCAAACCTGAAAAAGGCAGTGAAAACACTGTAAATGACTACAAGAGACGATCAAACATGCATCCTTCTCTTAACCAATTCTAAGTGACAAGAGCAGGCTTTACAAACAGACACTTTCATTCAAAGGGTGTAGCATTCCTTGAGCAAAAAGAGTATTTCTTTTCAATAGGTAGCATGCATTTGCAGAAAGCCACTTCTCTTGAAAATAGATCTCTTCATTTCGATCAATCAGCATTTTTTCCAACATGTAAATATGCATTCTTAATTCACAGACCCATTTCATAGCGTACTAAGTACAATACTTCTGGAAGGAAGAAATACGTTGCACAAACAGTCCCTGCAACATACAAGGCATCTTCCACTAAAATGCAGTATCTCTTCAAATCAATTAAGACTATCAGAAATGTAGCCATTACTTTGAAGAACATACATGTTTTTCTCTACGTTACACTTTATTTGTTGAAAAACAAGTTGGATATTTAAAAGAACATGCTGCACATGTGGCACAAGTACTGCTACATTGTACTTTCTAGTGTCCGTATGCCCTAATGTTTTGACAGCAATTGTGTATACTTGAAATGAGCAAATGTAAGCCGTCTTTTCTTAAACAAAAACATCACAAATGCTACCTTGGTGAGATTGACAGTGCCCCTTCTGAAGAAAAGTGAAAGGGCACAGCATAACTTCAATAAGAAAGCTCTCTTACTCTATGCAGTATTCACTGGAAACAATAATAGTTCCAAAAGAGTTGTAGTGTAGCATTACTTTGTTGCAATTTTCCATTGACAAGAGTGATGCATTCCTTAAACATGGTGGGGCATTCCTTCAAGAAAATGCAACATTGCTTTGACACAGTGTGTTCATCTATTTTCAGGTTTGGGTAAAAGACCCAAAGTTGAAACTTTTTCATGGTGGTTGAATCAATCCCATCTGCTTAAGGGAAACCCAAGATGGATGCATTTCCACAGGAATGCATTCACAATGCATTCTTTCCCTAATGTAAGATCTAAGATCTAAGATTTGCTCAGGGGTCTTTGGGGAATCTTAGCTGTATATAAAACCAAGAACCAAGAACCAAGATTTGCTCAGGAGTCTTTGGGTCTTTGGGGAATCTTAGATTTAAAACCAAGAACCAAGAACCAAGATCCAAGATTTGCTCAGGAGTCTTTGGGGAATCGTGGTTCTTGGTTCTTGGTTTTGGTTTGGAAATTCCAACGTTTGTTCAGGAGTCCTGGGGGAATCTTGGTTCTTGGTTCTTGGTTTTGGTTTGGAAATTCCAAGATTTGTTCAGGAGTCCTGAGGGAATCTTGGTTCTTGGTTTTAGCAGAGAATGCATTTTTAATGCATTCTTCCCAGAATGCAGAGAATGCATTCTGAATGCAGTCTTCCCAGAATGCTATCATTGAAGTTAAGTTCAGTCTCAATAGCATACTTGTTTCACTATTGGAATATATATATATATATATAATACCCTTAGCTTGTATGTAAGGTTAAGGTAACCCCCTTTTGACCCAACCATCTGATGAATATGTCAAAAAGGTAGGTTTGGGGGTGGTACCATATATATATATGTGTGTTTATACATTTATATATATATATATGTAGATATATATATATATGTATTTATGTATATATACATATATACATATATGTGCGTGTGTGGTACATGAATATGTGTATATGTGTACAGTACTAGCTAGCTAGATTCAAAGCATGAAATGCATGATGTCACTGTCACAACTGTGCCTGAGAGGATCACTCAGCAAATACAATGGTCCAGTCATACGCAGAACTGATCCAGCCTTTCATGCCAAACACGAAGTGGAGCCTAGATGCCTTGGGAAAGCATCTCTTGTTTCCATTGTTTCCATTTCCTCTATGTTGGATAAGGTGAAAGACATGATTCACCTTTCCAAGCAGGGCATCTGCACATATTCAAGAAGAGCATTCCATCCTGACTTTCAGCATCTTCTGACACTGAGTGCACTCTGAGAACTGGACACAAGCTGAGGGATTGTTTTGGAGGTAGATCTGGTCTGTGTAGCCAAAAGCTCCTGCCAAGCTAAAATGAGACAGCAAATTATGCCCGCGCTAACAGAGACATGCAGCAGGCAAAGAAGAGACAAAAACAAAGTCGTCCGAGCGATCCAAATTTGTAAGGGCTAAAATAAAGCGAATTGTCTTCATGGCGAATTTAACAGCTCACAGGAACCAAACGACCCCGAAGCATCCTCTCATTGCCATGTTGGTCACAAACTCGCTGGCAGCATAGCCGAAACTAGCACACCTTCAAAAATTCACAAAAAAAGATAATGAGAATGAGAAGACTGTCCGAATGTCGCAACCTTCACAAGGCAATGTTGAGGCTCACGGCTCACATGCACGGAGTCGCGCTCAAGCAGCACCAACTTCTGGGAAACCGGCATCTCCACCCCACGCAACGAATCACAAGTCCAGCCAGATCTATAGAAACAGTCGTAGCCTGACAGGCTCGGCCAAGGACAGCCATGGTTCATGGTGCCCCGCAACTTCTGGAACCCTAAACATGCCAACTGCACCGACTTCCAGCGAATTCCTTTGCACTGGATCAAGCATTTTCGCCTGTCATGAAAGTTGTGAAACAAGAAGGGCAATGGACACAAGCAAGACCAAAAGAATCCTTGGCGGCCTCTGTGCGAAGTTGGCTGCTCTTGGTAACTTACATCAACATGATGATATTAGCATCGATTCATAGCCGGCCCTACGGAACAAGTGAATCAACTTCTCTGGACACGACACAGTTGAAAATCGGATTAGCTCTTTCGGCTTTTCAAGCTGAATCCTCCTAGGTTTATCCGAGTTTATCCTCCAAGACATTCAGCGACTTTTGCACTACGGCGCCAAGCGGCCTCTTCAGCTGACATGTTGAAGAACTGGTTGTCGAACATGGCCATCTGTGTGTCATTGAGCATGCCAAAGTGCTGGACGTAGCCCTGCATCATGGAGGTCTTAGAGGGTAGCTTGTGAGTGCGCAGACTGTCAGTAGCGGCAGGAAGACTATTTGATTCTAAAGACCGTAACCTCTCACACAGCAAGTGCGCATGCACTCAGCCCTCTAAAACGTGAACCTGAAATGTAAACCTGAGGTGAAAACTTCAGCACGCCAATCCCAGCACCTTCCCCTCTACATCTGCTTCTGCAGAGTAGTACAAGTCCAAATCCCAGCCTTACCGATGGATTCCCCAAAGGGTCGTGAATGTACATCCAGAGATTCTTTTGTCTGCACACTATAGTCACTACAGACTCTGAGTGCCTCGCGTTCCAAAGGCACCTGGACAATTGTGTCACACCCTCCAGATAGCATGGCCCAGTAGTCCTGTCAGGTACAAAAGGATACTAAAGACATATAGCACATGTAGATAACTGTAGATACGTATTGCATTATAGCATTGCTTTTGGCACCTACATCGCTGAAGCACTTTGCAACGGCCAACCACCAAACAATGGGAACATGGCGGCCAGCTCCTCAGGCCCCATGATCTTCCCAGGATCTCGCACCTTCGGGTCGTGTCAAGCCACCAAAGCTGCGGAGCAACCGGGAAACGTCACAAAACATCATGTGTATATATATATATATATATACATATTAATTATACATATATACATATGAATTATACATATATATATATACATATTATATATATACATATCAATTATATATATATACATATACATATTAATTATATATATACATATTAATTATACATATATATATATACATACATATTAATTATATATATATATATATACATATTAATATATATATATATATATACATATCAATTATATATATATACATATTAATTATACATATATACAAATTAGTTATATAATAATATTATATACATATTAATCATATATATATACACATATTTATTATATACATACATATCACATATCATCAGATAGTTTTCATCAATTCAACTTGTTTCAAAGTGCTTCACAACTTCCGCAACAGCTTGTAACTTCAAAATGAGCAGAATGGTCTCAGCTCTGGACTGAAATGGCCATCACATCGACTGTTTCGTTGCCACTGCCTGGCATCAGAGCTGTTCGAAAGATCCGAGCCACGGATTCAAACACGGAGGGCACACCATAGAGCGGTCCTGCCGGAATCTTCTTTATCGCCTTGAAAAATCATCAAAGGCCCCGGCAAAGGCATGGCAAATTTGATGATGCTATGGAATCAGTGGCTTCTCTGTCGGTGCGGACAGAAATTTTCCGCTTTCACTGATGTTCACAGGCTGTCTCAGTGAAACGCAGCTGATGAGGCCAAATCGCTTCTGCGCACGAGGCCATGCAGAAACGCAGCACAGGAGTGGCTGTTCAACTTCGGAAATCCTTCAAGAAGTAGGAAATCATTTCAACATAGGCGAACACACTACTTTTTTTCCAGGTAGGTTAGCACTTTTGAATTGCGCCTCAACACAACTTGGCAGCCGCACTGCATTCTGCAAAAAGATATCCCAGCTGCTTGCAGCACTTCAACGTAAACTGCAGCTACTGCGCACTCAGAGCGCTTGAGCGTTTCATTGAGGCGCTCTTCAAGCTCTTCGGAGTCGGACTGAACTTTGGTCGTTTGAACCCCAGGAATGGTTTTTTGGACAGACAAAGAATTGAAGGCCTGTCTCGCAACCGCTCCCAGTGAAACACCCACGACACAGGCCACGGGTCGAGGATCTAAGCCTTCGAACAGCTCTCGTACGTCGGAATCATGTACTTGATGTTAATGAATGCATCTTCCCCTGCAAATCCATGCAATTCCAAGATTCGAAAGCAAAAGCAGTTCAAGTCTCTTCTCAAGCAGAAGTGAGCACTTTCTTGTCTACTAGGACACAGCATGATTGAATCATTCTACTTCTTCATCCACCCTTTGAATCGTTTTTACAAAATTCATAGTCTGAAATCTGTGACTTTGGTGACAGCTGTGGCCTCCATGGGCTTCCAGGATTTCCAAGGTTTCATGGATCAACTCGCCCAGGTTCAACCTCTTGCGTTGTGCATAGTCCATCAAATGTCCCAAATTCTTGTTCTTTCCGATATACAAAGCAAAGGTTGGCAAGATTTGGCGATAGTAAGGAACCTCGGCAGCCGTCTCACGCCGGAAAGAGGGCCGATAGTGTTTCATTCATGTCATGCTCAGAACGTGGAACACTCAGCTTTCTGAACCTGCGAGTCAGTCGTCTTTTAATTGTCTTTTCAGGTTCTTTTCAAGTGATACGGTTCCAAGATTCCAAGGATTCTGTCGCACAGAATTCACAGATTCAAAAAGCATCAAAAAGCAAGAAATGATAAGACATGTGTGAAATCTGTCAAGAGACAAGGGCCTCACCAATCATATCAGCACTGAGGACTAACGTCTGCAAGACCTTGAGAACGGTGCAAATGATCGCTGGATCCTTGGTGTTGAAGGCGGTCTTCATGGGGATGATGAGTTGAGGAACCACAGGCAGGATCTTGGGACCGCCTCGAGCAAGCATGTCATAGGTCCCGGTCACCGCCAGGAAACGGTAGGGATCCTCCTTCTCTCGAAGACCTTCAAAGAAGATGGGCAAGAAATGATGGTAGTCCAACCTTTCCAAGTCAACTTTCCAAGTGATCTTTCCTCCAACGGAGCCATGAAGGATGCAAATAGGCAAGTCTCCGCGATCATAGAAATTCCGGAACTGTGATGCGGTGATAATCTGGCGCTTTCGGGCCCCTGCAAACGGAGGCTCATCTGGAGGCAAGTGTGGGTTCCAACTGAAGCCCTGAATCTTGCTAGCAATCGTCAATCCTGGATCTGACTTGATTCGGGGCAACAGAGCGGTTCTTGCCCGCTGCGCTGCCTTCAACTTGGATTTCACTCCTTCTGGCAAGTAGTCGGTTGGAAAGTCACCGAAGCAGCAATGGCTGCCCATTGGAATGAAGCCTTTGGACTTCTCGTATTTGGTGCCCACCATTCCATCTTTTCGAACCATGGCCCTGACTGTTTCTGTGTTGGATTTGAATTGAAAACGATGAACTTGACACAAGATATCAAAGACCAAGTATGGGAATAATGCATACATATCAAAAAAAGTAAAGGAACTAGTTTATAGTCTAGCGTCTGTAAGGCATCTTCGATCCTCGGCTTGACAAAGCATCTGCTTCAAGGTCAAAGCACAACTTTGCTTCCCGAATTCTAGCATCTGGCATGCAACAGGATAACATGTTGTAGCAATTTCAGCAACCCGACGTAAAGCTAGCGAACGATTGCCATTCACGGTATAAAAAATGGCTACTTACCTCTTCTAGCTATTCATATTTAGTTGCTTGTTGAATCAAACGCACGGAAGTTGCTTCTTCAACCATTGTAATATGCAAACGCTCTTGGAATCTACAACTCCCATGAAATCATCTCCAAGCTTCATCAGGGTGGCCGCTGGGCCCGGCATGTTTGCAGCGCGGTAGCCGTGAAACGGACTGAGCTACCAGCCTGCGCTAGGGGCCTAGCTAAATGTCCAAACTTGAGATCCAAACGGCCGTGGATTTTCCATAGATTCTCAGGTCTGCACTGGATACAGAAGAAGCATCTGCTAATTCTACACGTGCAGAACAATCAAGCGCAAGTCATTTTGAAGCAATTCTGGGACCAAGAAGCGCCTCTTTAGGATCAAAATCCCTTCGGGCAACTGCTCCTCCCACTTCAGGCAACATCATAATGTGTCATGCATACAGTTTCATGCATGTTGTTGCACCGGCAATACCTAAACTTCCAACGAGGTATTGCTCGTGTCTCTGCCAGGCAAAGCGGAATCTCACAACCAAAATAGAGCCTCTGCGAACCCCTCCCAGCTCCTGCAGGTGAATCTCTCAGAAGCCACACCTGTCTATGGAGCACTCCAAAACCCTGCCACTGACCACTGCTTTGCATACAATTGACACTCAAAACCATGACCAACAGGTACTATTGTGATTGAGTCAAGACATGGAAGTCTTCACTTCCCACTTTCAACATCTTTCAACGCATCTCAGCTCCGTTCCTGCAAAGCATGTTGATCCTTAACAGGTTCGAAACCTGGTGGCGATGTTTTGCCGGGTGCAACTGCAGTCGGAGGTTTTGCTGCCCGAGATTTCACCAAGCAGCTGTAGTCGAAAATGTCGTGCCGGAAGACTAATGTCATTCCGTCCTGACCAGAAGATACCAGGGGTCGCACGTGCAGAAAATTAGTCAGCGCAGCTGCGTTTGCGCTGGAGAAGAAAGAACATGACCGACAGGAAAGAAAAGATTCAGGTGGCGCCTGGCACTTCACTGGAATATCGGATCCTTCTCTATGTAGAGTCAGAGTTCCATCGGAGCCCCCAACTATGTGCAGAATACACACCTGTGCACCAATTCAGAACAAGGCCTGACTGTGAGAACTCTGACAAGATATTTCTCACTGAAGTCGGCGTCCAGTCTTTACATCAAAGAGCTTCCAACCTTCCTCTGCTCTCTAAACAGAAGGCGGTCCTGCTGGCACGTGAGATTCATTCTTTCAAGCATCCTCCAAAGAAAAAGCAAACGTTCTCTGTTTCTCTGATTTTTCCTTTAGAATCTGCAGATTCGCCAGACACTTGGGGGAGCAGTCTCCAGAGGTGTCCTGCAGCACTGAAGCCTCGACTTTGATGCCTTGGGCAGGTAAGGCCTGGCAACGCTGCATGTGATGCTCGTTGATGCTTCTTGTATCTTCTTGTCGCTCAGGATCTCCATACAACTTATATAGATATATATATATATATAATAAATATATATATATATATACATATATATATATATATACATCCAGAGAAAGTTTGGGAGGTACAATGATTGCCAGTGGAACCAGTTGCTTTTTGTCCTCATCTGTGCTTGCAGTATGTGCCATCACCCGGGTCCTGGGAAGGAAAGCACAATGTTTGAGTGGGGTTTCACGAAACCTCGGAATCGTGCCGTGAAACCAACCTCAACTTAGTCATAAATGTGGAAGTGCGGCTCAGCCCATCCTCCCACTTGAAGGAAGACCAAGATCTGGAGTAATACTTGCAACCACTTCAGCGAGCTCGACTAATTCCTGCAAAAAAGTTGCTGCCAACTGGCATCATCGTGCAGGGTGCACAGGCTTTGCAAAGCCAAAGGTACGCCAAAGGTCTGTTTTCATGAGCAAAGCAAGATGGCAGGCTTTGACAGGCCTTGCAAATATCCGCCAAACCATCATCTCCATCATCTAGCCAAGACACCTGTTGAAATGTCCAAAGAAACAAAGCGTTTGATACCCAGAGCGGTGAACGCTTGGATACTGGAGCTGTTGGACCTCACCTTGTTCTGCAAAAAGCTACGCCCCATAGTGTCATTCTCAAACTCCGGAAATTCTGGCTGCCATCCTTGGTCAAGCGAATCCAAAGACAACTTATCACACTTCTTTTGTGATGATTTGTATACAGTATATATATATATATATATATAATATATATATAATTAGTAATTCGGTTCATTTTTACCAAGCAAAAACTGAAACCACTTGGCTCCAGACTTTCTCTCCCTTGCAAGGCTTCATGCACAGACCTGGAGTATGTGCGCAATCTTACCAATCACAACTCCTCCGCTGTTCCCTCTGCAGTGGTCGATCTTTTTCACACGACCTCAATGTCTATCACTTTCGCCAGGTGACGTGCGATCAATCCTTGGCGCAACTGCGATGGGCAGCTGCAGCACCGCATAGTCTTGTGCCCGTAAAGTCTGGCGCAGCTGCGCAGTGTTCAGGTGAACTATGGTCGAATAGACTCATTGCAGTAATGACACAACATAGTCCAACAAACAAATACAAAGCCTGCAGCAATGCAGTTATGTCATTCGGAGCAATTTCCATGGCTCACAGCGAGCTCAAGCAAAGCTATGTGAGACTCGACTTGACAGAATTATTGTGAATTCATGAAGGCCCACCACGCCCCAATAGTCTTGGGTAGTTTGGGTAGTTGTTCAAAAGGATGGTTTTACAGCTTTGGAAGAACCATTGACCCATCTCGCTTATCTCCACAGCAAGGTGAGTGTTTGATTTGTTCTTTGGTAAGACATGGGAGTACAACCAGTCTGCCAAAATTGTGTTTTTTATTCTGAGATGCCAATCACCTGATTTCAGGATGTTGGACCCTTCTCAGTCTTCTTCAGAGCGCTCTGGTTTGCCATGTGTTGAAGAGACTCGAATATTCCCAATATGTGAAGAATCTGTTCTCTGGAAGCTGGGTCGTTGCTAATTGGCAATGCTTGAGCCACATCGCAGCATCATTTATTCTTCAAAAGTTGGCAGCGCTGTTAAACTCAACCCAACAGACCCAACACAACATCGCAGCTTCGCCGTCACCCACTCCTTTTTCCGCGCAGGGGGGCGCTGCTGCGCCGGTGGTTGAGATCAGAGAGGATCTAAAAGACCTCAGACAGACCTCAAACAGACCTCAGGAACCTTCATTTTCTATCTACACTGCCCAGCGCTGAGCCGCGATATGGGGAATATGGGCCTCACTGGGCCTCACTCAGAAAATGATTCCGAAGGGTGTTCAAACATGTTCCGGAAAACGTCTCACCGCTGCCACTCCCGCTGAGTCCTGACTTCTGCAGGCCCTGTGGTCAATGGTCAATGACTCTTGACTAGGCGATTCAACAGGGTTGAAATGGAAACTAGAAATAGGGGCCTTACAAGTCTTACAAGGCACAAAATCAAGCACTTCTATAGTATTTGTTGGTTTACTTGCAATTTTCATTGCAAGAGAAAACAACTGCAAAACCTTGATTGTGAAAATGTGGAGGAATTCAAATTTCCCTCTTAGCTGATATGCAGTAGCCTCCAGCCGTGGTCCCTTGCTGAGAAAAGTCCGTAGCTGAGAATAGGAAATGATAACGAAAAAATGTGTGTGTGTACACTGTTGTACCAAACAGGCAACAACAGTTCAATCGTCAACTTTTCATATGCCGGGTAACTGGGGACTTTGTGACTGACCCAGTTCAACGAAGCTAGGTCACAGAGTGGGATATCTGGATTGGCCATCCAGACGTGCCTGCATTAACGTCCAATCAGTTTTTCGTCAATGGCAACTGGGCAAAGCCAAAAACCCAGCATGTGGAGTTTAACAGGGCAATCTCAAGGCATTTCCATTTGTAATTCGAGTTTTTGGTCATTATCTCAATGTGACATGTCGATATCTCGCATTGATTCGTGAATCTTGAAATTATGGACGCCGTTAGCCTCAAGGCGAGGACAAAGTCTATCAAGAGTAACTCTACAAACCACCCAATCTGCAGTGTGTGTGTGTGTGTCTCCGCCATGAAATGTCCTGAAAGCAGGAGACACCTGATTTGCATTCAGTGTCCATGGGTCTATGCTATGTGAGTCCCGCGGTAACGAGGTGGATCACAATAGTGAAGGTTGAAGTGGAAGTATACAAACAAGAGACCAAAGTGCCGGTGGAACGATTTGAAAACAAGTGGGACTGTGACAAGGTGAAGCTTATTCGGCTTATTACTTGCAGACGTTGTATTGATCACTGACCGCCACTGCTTCGCTCATATCCTACACCAAGCCGCTGCGCTCACAGGCTGCAGCCGAGATGCTTTCCCAGGGGCATCACCTCTTGTCGCTTCTGATTTCTCTGAGCACAGTGAAACTGGGGTGAAACTGACTTCAAGCTTGGTTCTTCGTGTTTTGCAAATGTGAAGTCTAAGGAGAGCCAAAACAGGCTGATTGATGACAGTCCAAGGAGAGTCACCAAGCTTGTATAGGCCATGTTAGGCCAAGGTAATTGCATGCTTCCCATCCTTCAGTTTGATGTTGTTCCTCAAGCAAGATCAGCACTGCTATGTATCGTAATGCACAGATTCAATCCTCAAATAATCATTGTCTTTGATCAAATTCTGCATTCCATTCCTTCTTCAAGTGTAAGCTGGTGTGCATGCGTTCAACCGTCCACAAACAGTGGGCCCTAGTGAGACGTCTACGATGGTTGAATCATAGTTCCATGCTTTTTGCAGTGTGGGGGCAGCTTGCACAAGCATCCGCTGCAGTTTTAACAATAATCCTCTATTGCTGACAAGGCATAGCCTGAAAAATACAAAGTCTATATGTCCATAAATGTCTGCGGAATCTACAGGTGCTTCGGAACTTAACTGAAGAATACCTCTTTGAAGAATACATATAGTCTATAGTTACTATAGTTTTATGTAGTAGTTTCTTTGTCTTACGATTTTGGTGGATGCTTCAACACGGTCTCTTGAAACCCGTCTCTGAATTCCTGGGTCCATCGATGCCATTGAGTCCCAGGCTTTTCAGCGAGAAGGGATACCCAGGCATCCAGCTCCTCTTCTGTCTCAACCTGCAGAATTGTGGCCCGTTGCTCTGCGATCCTACCTCTGCCGTATTGTGCCCTGTGCAAATGGATATGGTGGAATCCAACTGAACCCTTTCAAATCTGCGTCAAACCGGAGACGCCTTCATTTGCAAAGGGGGGAGACTCAGCTCTTGAAAACGTCCATCCTCCATCAACCTGGCGGAAGCTGGAACCAAAGCGAGACCATTTGCACTGCGAATTGGGAGGTGACACCTTTTGTGCAGTACTGACGCAAGCAGCATTTGCTTGAGCTTCTCGGTCCCTCAGATCCGCTACTGCAAGGCTGCTAAACGACAGCATTTCTTGCACTCTCTGGTCAAGGACAAGTAGATTGAAGCGATTGAATTAAGTGAGACATGCAATTGAGCTTTCAGAAGGACCAAGTCACTTGGTCCAAGTCTGTTCTTTGGTGAATGAGCAAATCCACAGTATGCTCAACAGTCAACACAAACTTGCTCAACATGTCGTCACTTGTCGGAAGACGTGCAGCTCGAATCTGTACATTCTCTCACATCTTGTAAGACTGTGATGCCACTTCCAATGAGTATGCTAAAATTTGATATGGTCTGATAACCTCAGGACCAGATGTTTGCAAACAATTTCAACAGCGAAGTGCGCATCAGAAGCCCAGAAAAGAAAGAAGACCACCTTTCTTCTTTAAAGAGAGGCCTCTCAGCGGAACAAAGATGGTGCTGCGACCATCACCTGCGGGTTTCCCACAAAACAAAGGCAGGTGCTCAGCAGTCTTTCTCCATAGGTTACGGATCTTTCCATTGACATCATGGAATATCGTGGAATATCGTGGACCAAGACCAAAGGGCCAAAGGGACGTTTTTTTCAATGTCGCATCCAGCCTGGTGGATCAACTGCATCCAAACGGACCATGAGACCTCCAGCTTCTGTTGGTGGGTGCTCTGCTGCTGCTGCAGCGACACCTTCCACGTCTTTGACAGGACCTCCATGGTGGTCCTGCGGCGCAATGCCACGGAAGAGGGAAGACATATGGGAGGACTCCGGAGGGCAGTGTGTTTTGCGCAACTCCGGAAAATCAGATGAAATAAGTGCTTCGAGATGTCTCGCGAGCTAAATGTTCATCATGAGGTGAAGTGATGCTGCAGTATTGCCTATGCGGATATATCAGCCGAGGGCAGAGCAAATCGCTACAACATGCTAAGACCACCAGCCTATTACGGCTCGCGCTGCAAAGAGCACCTTATGATTCTATGACCTCATTAATTTACTTTGCTATACTTTAGTGCATTTTGCGACACTGGTGCGATGATGTAGGCTGGGCTTACAGCCCACAACCAGAGCAGGCAAAACAGCCGAGAGTTTTTCACGCCAGATGGGAAGCTTTACAATGCATCTAAAACCTACACGAGCAAAAATTCCTCAAACAGAATGCGAAGACGCATGTTCAGATGAATCTCTCCATGAATCTCTACCTCTACACTCAGTATAAGGTCACTTGATATGTAAAATAATCTGAGAATTTCTGGAATGATGCTGTGTCACACATGCAGACCCTGTCCACCATCCACTCTTCCATGTACTCTGGGTTCATCTCTGGGTTGTTGCACACGTTTTGCAAAATCTGGCAGCCCCGCAACGCATAAGGACAGAGATTCCGCACCTGGTTGACAGAGAGAACAAGCATCAAACAAAACAGTTGCCGATGGTGCAGCTTCACCACAAAAAACGGCAAACTTGGCCGGTTGCAGCTATGGCAGCTATGGCAGCTATGGCAGCTATGGCAGCTATGGCAGCTATGGCACTGATCGAAGTGCCCAGCCAGCAGGCGAAGTCCGCCCAAGAAACATGACCACACGATCACCATCCAGTGGTGGTTGACCTGGCCGCTACCCCATGGCATCTTGTGAAAGAGAAGAGGTACTGCAGGCATCTGTGCAACTCTCCACCTGGGTACAGATCACCAAGCTTGTCGCTGAAAACCATGGTCGGAATTTGCCCCCAAGCCTCAGATTTCAGACCGAGTCTGAATTGCACTCGGCAGAAGAACGACTCTCCAGGGCAAGTCCAAATTGCAAACCCGCGCCTCCCTCACCACCTCTGGAAATTCCGTTTTGGAAATGTTGCCTGAACCATCTTTGTCCTTCCTGTCGGGTGAAGCCCCACAACACAACATGAGACGAAACGAGTTTGCTAGCTGTTGCCACAATTTGCTTCTCCCTTCAATTTTCTGTTACCATAAAGACAGCTGCCACCGCCGGCACCACCACCACCACCACCACCATCGTCATCACCAACAATGTAAAGATGAAAACCAAACAGTGTAGAATCGGTCCTCTGCAGCATACCCTGGACGCTTCCGTCATCGAAAGCCAATCCAATATCTTTCAAAACACCTTGAAGCTCGTCCTGGATGCAATGCTGAATACGATGCAGGAAGACTCTGAAAAGTCGCACAAGCCCACCTTGCAGAGATAGCCAGACTTGTTTACCTGAACTCTGCAGACCAAGTAAAGCAGAAAGCAGCAAGACGCAACAAGGATTTCTGTACACAAACGAAATTCAACTTCAACTATCCAGTACTTGGCCGAGGAACATCGTAGAAATCGAAGAGCTCTCCCACGAATTGAGCTCTTCGCAGCCTCTTCTGCTCATACATTGCCTGGGAGTAGCATGAAACACTAAAGGCTTGGGGGATAGGTCCAAAACTTTCTATTATAATTATAATTTCACAACTTCAGTAAGATTTTAAGATTTATATAATCCATCTCCAAAGCAAAGTTCTCAACGCTGTTGACAAACACAAGGCAGGAAGTGAAGTTAAGAGTAACCTGAGTAATCCATGTCTCAAGAGGCTTCACAGTGCATGCGAGGTACATGACGTTGCTCCTCTGGGAGACCCTGGAAGCCAGGATACTTCAGTGTGAGCATGCAGAATTTGTCCTTGATTCCAGGTGCGAGATGAAATAAGTAGATCATGGTAGATCCAACTCTACCAAAAGGATGCACGGTCACGTGACAGCAAGTTTTCCAAACAGCTGACGAATGCATTTCTGCGGCAGCACTTTTGCCCCTCAACACAGCACCATGACCCCCGGAGCATTGCAGGCAGTAGCACTGCCCCAAAATGGAAAATTGTTAGCCACAACTTTGCAAAACCAGTAGCCAGCCTTGCTGCACCCGTTGAAGTGACGTCTGGTTCATTTGTGAACAATGAATACTGCAAATTGCAGTAATATTTGCAAATCGACCAAGGGCCAAACTGATGGATGTCTGTCTCATCAAAGCAGGACACCGTAAAAAAGCTGTTTAAGTCAAAGTCACTGACTTCTGGAAGCCAAGGGCTGGCACATCAACATACCTCAAAGTCGGTTGAAGAGTGCATGCGAATGAGAATATGGCAGAAAGCCACAAAGAGTCAAGGGAAGCAAGACCAACTGGAATACTCCCTGACCTTGTGCACAAGGTCACACACCGAATTTATCCAAGAGTCGGTGCAATAGTGAATTCCAGATCATGGCTCACTGCTCCAGAAAAAAAACGGTAACTGGGAATCCTCCTCTGAAGTCCCAACACCTTGCGTCTGCGGATGAAACAAGTAGCATGGTATGCATACGTTCTACCAGTTCTAGCTTGAAACTTATTGGTACCAGCAGTAGAAAGGTGTTGGACCTTTCACGAAAGCAGCGACTTGTAATACCTCTTGCCGAGCAGCACAGCGATGCCGGAGCGCAATCATGGCGGAACACTTCAGCTATCAGATCTAGCAGTCAAAGATAAGAACCAGGAGCATCCAACAAGAGCAAGCTACCCAGCTACCTTCATTGGGTTGTTCCTTTGAAGTGCATGAAGTCTTGCTGGGAAGTGATTGTAGGTTATTGCAAAGTAGGAAAAAAACTCAGAGACTCAAACAGCTGCAAAATGCACATCATGCCATCAAGAGTTCTTACAGCATTCCACAGCATATATATATATATTTACATGAGTCTCCTACCTTCTTCTGATGTTTCAACTAGATTGATTTGTGTCTGCATGGCTTTTAGTCTGCGAATATTTCTTTGTTCTGACAGGTTCGAAATCGAACACAAAACGCAGAAAGTCGTTTGAGTCAGTTCCTGTCGGCCAAATGGGTCCGCTGGACAGAATGACTGGAATGTCGCCCAATGGACGTCCTTCTTCAGAGCCTGTTCAAAAGAGTGGGCGAGTGCAGTCCATAAGTGACTGTGAAAATGGTGCGGTTTATCTACGGTATATCTACTGTATATCTACTGATTAATTGTCAAGTCCGAAGTTGCACGTTGTTTATGCAGGTCGCCAGCATCTCACCGCACCTTCCATCTTTGGGCGGTACGGATGTGTACTGAAGGTGGCAACCGTCAGACTTCGTGCTTCACGGTCCACCTCAATCTTCGACAGTGTCTATAGTCTATACATCACAAACGAAGGTAAATGTTCCAGAGTGTGGTACAAAAGCAAAGAGGCCATGGTCCGCCTCGAAAAGTGACTCAAACGACCAACAATCATTCAGGCACCAGCTTCAGTGACATTTAGAAGCCTGCAACAATGCGGAGCAAGGTCGATTCAAAATCATTCAAAATGATTCGGCATCCATCCCCAGGCCGCCCAAGCCTCACATCGACCTTGCAAGGTACAAGAGTTCTTCCGGCAAGCTCAGCTTGGAAACTCTACGAAACTTTACGAGATGTGTCGGTTGCTTCTTTTGCAATTGTACAACTGTAGTGGGTGTCGGCACAGATACACTGGTGCAGAAAGGAACGTCAATGCAAGAAGGCAAGACAACGGTTCAGTGCCGCAGTCGCATTTTGTGGCAAGACACAACTGCGTGAGGTGCTGCCAACTCAGCACCCACCGGCTTCCCTGGAGGCCTCAACTTGCTTCAGTTCAGCAGAAATGGTTGATATATCTCAATGATTCTCAAATTGACTGGTCTGTGTTCAAAGTATGAGAAGACACAGCATCACTGTGTCCGTCATACTGTGGTCTTTGCATGGTTGAAAAGAGGAGACAAATGCTGCAGAGACTGGCCCAAACCTCAGTGATGGTCTTGGCTGACAGACTAAGACTTTCAGACCTTTACGAGTAATTTTAAGAGTTTTCTAGTGCTGATCCTTGTCTCCATGACTGGGACGGCAACCCAGCCATGCTCCAGCGGACCAGGAGGCAGCACAGCATCAGAGCCTGCCCTGACCTGGCACCACTCTGCACTTGGAACACTTGGAACACTTGGAAGTCCTAGATTCTGCATGTTCCAAGTGCAAGCAGCATGTTGAACACCCTGATGAGACATGTCGGTTTCATGTCGTACTCACTAGTAATGTTTGACATGTTTCACATGTTTGACATGTTGCAACCGGTTCCAACTGGGCCCAACCGGTTCCAACCGGTGGCACCACTTGGACCTTCATTAAGGCGGTCAAGCCATCTTGAGCGCCCACCAAGGTCATGCCGCTACCAAGGCCCTGGTGAGAGTGAGATACACCCGTAACACGCTGGAGATCAACAAGACATGTATGGATAATTGTGAATACAATTATGGATATAATATGATATAATAAAATATTGTATTATATTACATTACATTATATTATAATACATTACATTATATTATATTATAATACATTACATTACATTACATTACATTACATTATAATACATTACATTACATTACATTACATTACATTATATTATAATACCTTACATTACATTCTATTATAATACATTACATTACATTACATTATATTATATTATAATACATTACATTACATTACATAACATTATCTTATAATACATTACATTACATTATATTATAGCACATTGCATTACATTACATTATATGTTACATTGCATTACATTATATTATAATACATTACATTACATTGCATTACATTATATTATATTATATTACATTATATTATAATACATTACATTACATTACATAACATTATATTATACTATAATACATTACATTACATTACATTGCATTGCATTATATTATAATACATTACATTACATTACATTATATTATAATACATTACATTACATTACATTATATTATAATACATTACGTTACATGATATTATAGTACATTACATTACATTACATTATATTATATTACATTATATAATAATACATTACATTACATTGCATTAAATCATATTATATTATATTATATTATAATACATTACATTTCATTATATTATAATACATTACATTACATGATATTATAGTACATTACATTAGATTATATTACATTGCATTACATTATATTATATTACATTAAATTGCATTGCATTGCATTACATTATATTATATTATGTTACATTATATTACATTACATTACATTATATTATATTACATTAAATTACATTACATTGCATTACATTATATTATATTATATTACATTATATGTTAATACATTACATTACATTACATTTCAATATATTATATACATTTTATTATATTATAATACATTACATTATATTACATTATATTATACCACATTACATTACATTACATTACATTGCATTATATTATATTATATTACAATTTTATAGTATAATACATTACATTACATTACATTACATTCCATTCCATTACATTACATTACATAATATTATAATACATTACATTACATTACATTATATTATAGTATATTTCATTTTTTATATCATTTTACTTTGTATTTCATTGTATCGGATTAAATTATATTATATTATATCAAATTTTATTTTATTATATTATATAGTATTATATTATAGTTCATTACATTACATTATATTATATTATATTATATTACAATGTATTATATCATATTATATTATATTATATTACATTATATTGCATTACATTATATTATCCTATATTTTACTATATTATATTATATTATATTATAATTATAATTATAATTATAATTATATTATATTATATTATATTTTATTATATTATATTATATTATATATAATTAATATAAAATTAATATATAATTAATATAAAATCAATA
>Ga0126342_10004256_pt1 | contig 24294 bp, 21 predicted proteins | sample Cyp1metagenome_FD_92528 | JGI IMG/M metagenome (GOLD analysis project Ga0126342, IMG submission 92528) | Coral microbial communities from Lord Howe Island, Old Settlement Bay, Australia - Cyphastrea 1 metagenome | ecosystem: Host-associated > Invertebrates > Cnidaria > Coral ...
AGCAGTCAACTCGAACGCACGGCGTGTTTGACGTGTCAGTCTGAATGCGCTCAAAGATGGAAAAGTAGTATTTTCTCAAACGCTCGAAAAGACCAGTGAAACGCTCATCCCATTTCTTCTGAATGGTAGTATGTTATAACCATCATTGTCCCTATTTTCTCCACCAACAACCAATCAATCAGCCATCATTTATGAATGGTATCCTCATGATGTTTATATAATGGAAAACACTAATTATGCAGAATAAACATTTTTTCTCATGGATACCATTTTTGGTTCTTACGGATACCATTATTATGTGAAAACATGAACCCATCAATTTTCCTCAAATGATATTCCTAATATTCCATGAGATCCGTACATATTTCCTACTGTTGTTGTTTTAAAATGTTGCTTTATAATCTAATCAATTATAATTTCGGTTTCCCCCTCATCAACCCCAGTTCACCCTCATTGGTTGAAGGTACAATACAAGGTGGTGCCCCAGTTCGTTAGCTAAGTTGGTTTATAACTCCAATAACTATGGTTTATGGTAAGTATATAATTACTATGGCATCTATGGTTTATAAACCAACAAACATAACTGGGGGGCACGTAACTATGGAAAATCACCATGTTCAATGGCTAAATCCACGAACTAAATCACCATTTTCCAGTTCCCTACTTTGACATAACCAGAGGGTAACCTTATCCAATAGGATACGTAACTATGGAAAATCACCATGTTCAGTGGCTAAATCCAGTATAAATATCTATAAATCACCATTTTCAATAGCTATGTCATAACCAGAGGGTAACCCATCTATGAAACCCTCCATGATTCGTTGCTTCCCCGCCTGGCGCAGGCACCTTTGGTTGCTCCGTGACCTGCGCGGCCTGCGTGATCTGCGGCCGCAGGCCTCGGTGTGGTCTATGAATGAATAGGTATAGAATAATAAAATGTATCCATATGCACTGGAAGATTCATTCTATCTATCTATCTATCGATCTATCTATCTATCTATATCTATCTGTCTATCTATCCATCCATCTATCTATCTAAATATATGTATAGAATATATGTATAGAATATATGTATAGAATATATGTATAGAATATATGTGTAGAATATATGTATAGAATATATGTGTAGAATATATGTATAGAATATATGTAGAATAAAAACATATATGTCTGTATATATATATATATATACATATATGTCTAAATTCTGAACATATTCACATAGATATACTAAAAATATCTAATTAATAATATATAGCCATCAGCTACCACCATTTTTACATTTTTGCTAATCATCTTATTTCATAGAACTACACAGATTCTTCCAGTGATTAGCATAGTAACTGTCATTATTGACTAAAGATGTTAACCCGAAATAGCTATATATAGTCATCCTGAAGTAGGTGACATGTGGGAATTTTGGAAAACACAAAAAAAAAACACTATAAAATTGTAAAATCTTTGAAAGCCCCATATTTTCTTCAGGATGATTCATATATATATATATATATTGTATATTCCCAAACGCATCTCCCAATGAGTAGAGAGGTAAAGCCAATCCAAGTATTCATAATAGTTGGTGGAAAAAAACGATAACATTGCCATATCCCATGAAAAGTATTTTACAAATTGGTGGTATATGACATAAAACAGGGCCTATAACATATCATATCCTGGCACTGCCATATCTCATGTCAACCACTTGGGATCCTGGAGCCCCGACTTGGAGACTGAACAGCTGCCCCCTGCATCAGCATTGATGGAGACTGTGGTGCTACCACCTTGTATGATCCTATAGTAAGCCAAAAAGCGGTAGAAGAAATAGACTAATTGACACTCTTGCTGATTGTTTATTCATATTCACGTTTGATGATTGCTATGGGTACAAGGCGATGTCTGTGAGTTTTGTGTGAATTTGTGTGAACCTTCTTAAAGACTGCTGGGGGTCCGTAATTGTTGTGCATCAAACGGAAACGGGCTACACATGTAGGAAGTTCTAGTAAGAAAAACAAACATTGACCGACTTCCATTCAATTAAACAAATAATTATTGCAAAACATGGGTCGGTTGCCATGGCAAAAGTCTGCAGGCATAAGAGATTACAAGTCAAATATTGCAACCCAACATGGTCCCTTTAATAAGGCTGTCAATGGATTGATTTAGGGGAACTTCTACAAGAGACTACCGCTCTTCACCCCATATTCTTCAATTGTGGACCTTGACCTCATCATACCTCATTCGTTTCTAAGCAACCTCAAGTGTTTCATACAGGAATCAATAGGCTAAAGATGGCTAAAGTTCATCTGATCAAGGCTTGTGGGCTTTAAACATGGTTCTACCCTGGTTGATCAACTTGATCTGCATGCGACAAAATCAAAACAATGATGGGGTGGTTGTTTGATATGCTACCCGCCTCATCCCTTCTGCATTGTTGTTTTGCGTATTCTGGTGGTAGTGGTGACACCATGAAGTTGGACATGTGTTTGTTGGAACTCGTGCAGCCCCAATTTGCTCCTTAAGATTGAGGACTTGAAGTTGCTGATGTAACGAACAGCTGGGAAGGATGACTCACAGGGCGCCTCAGGCCCAAGAGAAAGGTCAGCCAATGTGTTCAAAAACTCCGAATATGTCCCTATATTGTTTCTATCTCCGTTCATTTGCGAACGTATTGTAAGGAAGTGCACCTTGGAATTGCAACATTGCACAAACACGTGCGCATTTTGGTGTTTGACAGGTGTCAATCTTCTTGTTGATTTTTCTGAGCATTCAACAACCTCATCTTCCTCCAGAACTTGGGGTGTCTACATCCAATCCGCTCCCATTCCACGTGTTCCACCCGTTGAACAGCGACACATGTCCCCACCTGCACCCGGTGTTCCAGCAACGTGGGCCGTTGCGCAGAAGGGGGTGACCTGGAGGATCATCCCAGTGATGTCAAACCCTGAATCAACGCCAGTTGTTTTGGTGGTTTCTTAAAAAAAAACAAATCGACCCTCCCCAAAACCATGGGTTCAATAGTGAAAAAATACATTGTATAAAATGGTTTCATTATTTTGCCTGATTTGGGGTATCCCCGTTTTAGGAAACCTCATTTATTAGGGGTAAACCCGAAAAAGAAATTCAACGGTAGCCCGCCGATGGTCCAATGATCAAAAGCCCAGGAGTTAAAAAAAAACATCGAGGTTGCCTTCCCCAGTCATCAAATCATCAACTCAAGTGTTACAAGTACTCTACATCTATCATGTAAAGTGTATACATACAGTTTGTGTTTATTGATTCTTGTTTTCATTGCACTGATGTCCACATATCATCACGTTTCGCCGTTGGTCTGAGATACAGATCCAAAGGCTGAAGTAATCCTTTCTGCAGAACATTGAATGCAAGAAAATGGTTTGGCATTGAATTTATTTTTTTTTGTGGGGCCTTAAATAGCGCACATTTCCTGTGGGACAACTTGATTGACTGGTTGGTAATTGGAATCGTTTTTACACATGGGATCTAATCAAACGAGAAGTGGCACTCCACCGGGATGACCCTCCAATGCAGCTTCAACCCCAAATAGACTGTTTTTGACAAAAACCTATAGAGCCGTCGCCGTCATCCTGAAATAGACATCGAATCTGTAAACTTCTTTTGTTGCACCTCCTCTGAACTGCAGGAATCTGCTATACCCAAAGTATCCAATGTGTTGATGCCCATCACGTTGATTGATTTTACATGAGTTTACCAAATTTTACGACCAGTAATTTTCCCATCAAAGTTCAAGACTGCTTGGTGGTGCCCCAATGGATGAACACGACGCACAATAATGACTATGTCCCAAAAGACAGAGAAGTACTGTAACACTTACTTTAGTTTATTTTAGTGGGAATTTACCTTCTGTTTTGTCATGTGTTTGCTTGTTTTTTCCACACATAGATTTCTACCAAAATATCACTGGTTTTGAATACTTTATTGTACGATTTTTGAAACAAGACACACCACTGATCTGGGACAAATTCAACCAGTTCTGGGAGAATAGCGAAGAAAACGCAGCGACTGAATCGTCAACAATCTACCAAGAAACAAAAGGCTGTGCCTTCAAACAGGATACTCCCAAATTCATTGGTTAATCCCCATTCTTCACATGAAATGGCTATAAAAATCATATCGAAACCATTCAGAAAATGGTCAACAAAAATCATGACAACAAACAAATCAGCTGTCTTTTTCCGCACCTCTGCTGCCAATTGGCATAGACAGGCTGCGCTGCACGGCTGCTGTACCTGCTGTTGGTGTGATCCTGCAAAAGACTCAGTTCGTCTCTGTTCTTAATTTCTTCGAACATATCCCTCGTCACGTTAAACATATATAGTGGTTTTCCATGAACCGGGGTACCCCCAAATCATCCATTTTGATTGGGATTTTCTCTTATAAACCATCCAGCTATTGGGTACTCCATTTATGGAAACCCCCATATATCCACCCCGTCATCAGGAAAACCACCCGGGTTTCATCCCTGCACCGTGTTGGCATCGGCTGTCTGGGGCGCACCATCCCGCGGGCTGGTACGAATAGACCGGTGGGTTCGGACCTGGCGGAGTGACATGACTTTTGGGGACCGTGAAGTTAGATGAAGTCGGGGTGGCCAGAAGTATTGAAAATTGGTAATTGGATAAAATTTGTGATTTTTAGAAATATAAACAGGGAGTTGGCAGCCATGACGCGTTTGCGAAAAAAGAGGGAGTAGGGAGTTACCCGAAACGAATTGGCGCACACATAGCTGGGAACACGTTAACAAATAATGGAAGGTGCTTTTAGCAACAAAAAAAAGCTCATCAGCCAACTCTTTGGGAAAACCCAGCTGGCTGCTTGTTGTGGTTGAACAACCCGCTGGGAATTCCCCGGTCACCTGAGAACAAGGAGTGATGTAAGTAGCGCATCAAGCAGGTGACTTATACTTGACATATCTAAAGATCAAAGCCTTACAAGAAGGGCCCCCAGTTCCAACTTAATTTCTGTTCACCCATCCAATAGTCGATGTACCTACCATAAATCTCACTCGCAGTTATAAGGTGGTGCCCCCAACTATAGATACAGTATATCCACCAAAAAACCGATTTGCCTTCGTTACAAATCAACTTAGCAAGATACATGGGGCACCACCCTTCATTTATCCAGGAATCACCTGTATATCTCACGAAATATCACCATTCTACCACCGCTATATTTTTGTGGGTTCAGCCGCCAGAGTTCCCCCAGTTCGCTCCTTGAACACGTCGAAAGGTCTCCACCTTGCGGGAAGATGCGGGATTCAACCAACAAAAGTGGGTGTTTTTTTTTCTTTAGTAACATAGCTGTGGAAAAGGATTCACGCGGGTGTATCTGAAAATGATGTATACCACCATTTAGGGTATTCTAATGGGAAAGTGATGACAAAGCATCATTTTTTGTTGGCACACTAATTTCAGAAATAAAGACCTATATCTGATTTGCTCTTTGAAATGGTGAGTTTCTTTCGAGGGCTATGTTGAATTACGAGAGAGTAGCCCACGACTACATGGGTGTGCCCCTTGATAATCAAACATGGCGTGCTGGAAAACCCTCCATTTACAAATGAATTTTGCATTGAAACCTCCATGTTTTGGGAGATTTTCCATTGCGCCTGGCATGTGGGGAACAAACAAACAACAGGTGACTTTCACTACATATATACATATAGATATATATATATTATTATCATTATATAGTACGGTTTTTTTCATGCTCACGCTTTTCCATATCCATCCGCCCCGCCTGCACACTCTTCACCTCGCCGTCACGCAGTGGAACAGCCTTGGGAACTTGCAGCACCGGCGGCTCCAGCGACCTGCGCGCAAAACTCGCGGCCCGGGGCTGGAAGATCTGGGGATCTGGAAGACTGCCGGCTGGAAAAAAACATGCTTTTAAAGACAAGACAAATCTGTTGATTTAACAAACAAATATGGGATTTATAGTTGGTTTATCATAGCTAAATTGATTTTAAAAACTAACATAACTAGAGTTTACGGTGGATATGATATATTGACATAAACTATTGACATAATTTTCCTTCATGGGAATTATAAACCAACATCGATAACTGGGGCACACCACACATGGATATCGTTATGTGTCCGTTCACCCTGGTACCCTGCTTTTCGGCCAAAATAACGGTACTGTAAGTGAGTATTCATCCCACAAATGCTGGGCCCATAGGTTTCAAACATGTTCAAACCACTAATTTAGACATGTTTAGCAAAATCATGCAAGTGGTTTAATGTGGGGAGAAAAGACTTGGTATGTCATACATGGCATTATTGGCAACGAGATGTGGTTGAATGTGGGGGAAACTTCAAGATTTTGTATGTCAAACAACGGCATGATATAGCCCCAGGGCCACCGGACTTATAAGTTACGGACCCCCAGTCCAACGAATTGGTGGAATTATGTCTGGAAGGTGATCTGACTCATTTGGAACCCTCCGAAGGTATTTGTGAAGTTGTCACTTGCGTTGTGACATTGCAAATCATTCAGCTAAGCTTACAGCTATGGCCATTAACAGTTACAAATGGACATATAACTCCTATAACTAAGGTTAGGTATATCACTATAAGCCCATTTATAAGTGTTAAGGGCCATAACTTTATTATGGCCCTCGAACCGTCATTTCCAATGCAGAAAACCCATACATCATTGGTGGCTTCTCCTCATGCCAAAATATTGGCCTTTTGGACCAGTTTCAGGTAATGACATTCACAGGCAGAACATCTTTGAATGTGAAACAACCAAACACATTCTATAGATACCTGGGAAAAAAACAGTAAAGAAAAAACTGTTTCACGTTGATTTTGGAAGCTTTCGATTCTGTTCTTACAGAAACTGCGGGATCAACCAGAAAAGATGCACCAACCATTTTCCAACCGCAACGACCAGCCAGGGTCGACACCTGAAGTTGTGCCCATGGCTCACAACTCCTTGCGCAGAGGGGCGATTCTTCATCGCAGGAACAGGCAGTTAGGATGCTTCAACAGCACTAAGCGTCGGGACATAATCAGAAATTTGTATGTTATGGTATATTCCATACATATTTCATGGGATATCTGATGATAATTATATTATACATACAACCACCAACAGTTTAACAATAGTCCGGAGCCCTCAGTAAATTGGTTTCTGTTCGTTAATGGGTGCGATCACTTGTGGATCTACAGTGGATAAACTTCGTCAGGGAAGCTCCGCGTTGTATGCGTGGGATACACCTGCTTGTGGGACCATCATCATAGGGTCGCTAATCAATTTCAACATTCGAAATCCTCATGACAGGTCCCACTTTTTGAGGAACAAACAACACATGACAATGGCTTCCCATACTACCAGCGATTTGGACACGGGAGTGACATGAGAAGCGTCAATAGGAATGAGGATCGCAGCATTCCCATGCCATGTGTGATTACCAATGGTTTAATTGATGGAGTCCAAGATCAAAATTGGTGTGTCCAGACGTGGTGTATACCCTGAAATGGTTGTTTGATGAAGAAAAAACTATATGGGACTTGCTGTCACCTTATTTTGAGACAGGCCTATCTTGTATAAAAGTTTCTGAATCATTGGAAAGAGAATCACCAGAGTTTGAACTTGATTGTTTCATGCCACAAACGGATATGTGACCCGCTGGTTGAATGTCATGTGGCCACCCACCACCACCTTTTCATGGGCGCAACCAATGACCAGCCGCCAATATCGTCAACGTAAATTACTCAGTTCCATTAACCTAGTAATATACCGAGGGATACCCGCCTATTGGAGCCGTATTCAGATCCGCATGAAGTTTGTCGCCTGAATGAAACCACCGTGTTTTTACCAAAATACTCTGGGACCTCCTGCATTTTGTTTACCATCCTCCAAGTCTGTCAGAATCAAACAATTGGGATCCAATCCCAGTGGTTTCCCTTGATTCATTGGGGGTTCCGATCACATCCAAAAACCATGTTGTTCATCTTTCCATTCAAAACGGAGATGATTGGATCCTGCATCCTGCGGGTTTTTTTCCTAGTTCACTCCATTTTTTTCTTGCTAAAAATCGCCAGTCTTTGTTGGTCTAATCCCTACATGTCATGGAAAAATCACAAGTTTCAGTGGATCAATTTCCATTTGTTGACGCTAAAATCCCATTTCAATAAAGTCATCATTTTAAGGGTTCAAACCCCCATTGTTATCATTTATCATTGGTATAGTGCCTCCCCTAAACTTCCATTCCCACGCGCGGTAGCCTTGGTAGGACGCCGCCATGCTTTGCCCCCGGCACCCCGGGCACCCTGGCGACGCCAAGGGCCGGCACCCGGCCGAAACAGCTGCGTTTTTTTTGGGCCCAACAGGTCAAACATGGGGCCAACCTAGAACCCCACCAGTATGGCCATCTTCAAACTGAAATATCGAGCAAAACGTGGCTTGGAGGTTGTGGATGGCATTAGTGGGAAAATAATCGAACTACATAAATGGAATATCTTCCAGCACATCATGTTTGATTGCCGGTACTGGGTCATGGCTATGGATCAGAATACGGCAAACATTGGGGATAAAAAAACAACCAACAAAGACCTGATGTTCAGCAAAACATTGGATCTGTGGACTTTTAACAGCACTGATATGGGATGATAGGGGTATGGGTCAAAGTGCGTACCGAGAAATGGTATGGTGACCATAAATTTCGGCGCAGCCTTCTTCATTGAGATAATATCAGAAGTCTTTTGTGTATGTTTTGAACAATGGAGCAATCAATTGACAAGAGTTCAAAAAGGCACTTTGACTGGATGCAGTCACATGTTCCGCTGCTGCGGATGTTTGAGAAGCAGTCAAGCCAGGTAAAGTCTCTTGCTGAGAAACCAGTTCCCGATCTGCCCCTGGTATTATATCCCTCTCGTGAGCTTCTCGACTGCTTTTGCAATCGCACGCACTCTGTGGCACTCTTTGGTACTCTTTGGAGCTCTTTGGCATGCGTGAACCGATGATGCAACCACAGTTTCACCAATGATGTGCATTAACTATATGAATGACTTGCCCACACCCCTACATCAGGCGATGGTATCAAGTCTGGATGGAGCACGCATCTTTTGATACAAGTGCATCGCTTCTGTCCACAAAGGTCATTGGTGGGGTGAAGGCTTTGGTGGTGTCTTTCTGCCAAATGCCGCGGCTGATGGGCACCACAAAGAAACAAAACAAAGCAGAGACCTTACACATGAGAAACTATATATGAAACTAAAAATGTTTTATATATATATAACGAAACTACCTAGAAACTAATCTCCATGGATCTCTATGGCATATATGGTGTTGGTGTCCATTTGGGACTTCAGCCCAGGAGGCTGAGGCTTCTATGCTCTGCCTTCAGAACATTCCTAGCGTCGTGGCCACTGCTTCAATGAGTTGAGATGGCGAAACCTAAGATCTGAAATACTTGGCAGGTACTGCTGACAGTAATTACGGTTATAAAAAGCTACAATACATATATTGACAGTAGCCGTATCACAGTAGCATGTTCAAAGTGCCCTGGTTTTCAGGTTCAGCACAAAAACACATTCACACAACGCATCTACGAGGATCCACACCGGGATAGCTGCGAAGATCCACTCATTCTGCAGCACCGCCTCCAGATCCACTGTTACCACCGCCGCTTGGGGCGCCAAGGCTGCTTCGGAGCTTTTGCAAGCCCATCGAGTGAATCATCACGAATCCTGGAAGATATGGAGACATCAGCCATATCAAAATAGTTCAATCTCTATTTCAAAAGCAGGGCTAGGTATGGATCGATGTAGGATATCATACAATTATGAATTATAGTGGTAATGATCGATGTATATACAATATATATATATATTAATATATATATATATATTATTACACTGATTCTGAAGGCACTTGCAAGGCATGCTCAAGACTTTCCGCAAGCTCCGAAAAATATTGATTTGTGACAGGAGTGGGCAAGCCAAAAAGAACCCGCGGCTGCAAATCTACGTAGTCTTTGAATTGCCGGTGGTATCCAGCGGTGCTCTTTTGGGTCTAATGTGCAAGCCAGATAATAATTAAGCAGAATGCCAAGATGCCTGGCCCCGTCAAGACAGCATTGAAAAGGCCTTGGGGCATCTTGGGGCTGTGTCAATACCGAGGCAGATCGAACCAGCACTTTGGCGTTTTGGTGAACTTCTCTCACACAACGCGCAGTATGTAACAAAAGCATACAAAAAGCCGTCTGAAATATTCCATCATCTCACCTTCTTGTCCAAGAAACCCATGCCACCGCAGCAGCACACCTGGAGCACGTACTAGCAGTGTTGGTGTTCTTGTTCTTGTTCTTGTTCTTCTTGTTGTTGTTGTTGTTGGTGGTGGTGGTGGTGGTGGTGTTGATGTTGCTGTTGTTACTGTTGTCGTCGTTGTTGGCTTTGTTGTGCTTGTGCTTGTGGTTGCTGCTGTTGTTGTTAAACCAAGAAACCATGGAGGGTCTGGGTCTGCAGCAAGTTCTCTGCAAGCTCAACTTCTGTCAACGTACGCATGCAATTAGCATGATCTGCTTGTGTAAAACTCTGATGTTCCAGGTCTGTTCTGCTGGGACTGTCAGCTGACATGCAGATAAGACGCGGGCTTTGCTTTTACAGTCATTTGATCATGTGTGACGTCTGATCAAAACATTCAAGCCTCTTACCTTGCTACCTTGTTGTGTGAGGCTCCCCCAAAAAGCTGGGAGGTTTTCAACATGTTTCGTGCATCTTGGCGCAAAAGATCTATGTCTGGTCAAGAACACCTGGCCAAGCCGCTAAAAATACACCAGTTTTGCGGATATCGAGCTCCACGCTGCGTTCAAAGGCTAATACTGCACCCTGCTCGACGACCAGCTCCTCACCATCCTGAAGCTCTTTCCTTGCAGTTCAAAATGACAAGTCCAAGTCAAGCAAGAAATTTACAATCAATACGAATCAATAAGAACCAATATATTATTTTGTAAATATAATATATATATATATATATATATATATTATATTATATATATATATATATATATTATATTATAATTTAATATATGAATATGGGTTCGTAAATATGAATATATAACTACGTATTTGAAAATATAAAATCCCTACCCCTATAGAGGGGGAGGGCGGGGGGGGGACAAAACCAACCTGTCGAATTCCACTTTTCTTTACTTGGAACCCCTGGGATAGTGATCCAACCCCTCAAATCGAATTGCAAAGAAGCATGACGTTTCTTAACAAGCCTTGGGCACTGGTTAGAAAATAAAGTATGATGACGGCAGCGCAAGTTTTGGAGTGATGCCATCCCTACACTGTAACACATGTGCTGCTTCAGTCTGGCATGTGCTTAGCTCCTCCGGAGCTAAGCGCAAGTATTTAATTTTCATCTGCTTGCCAATGACATGGAATGACGAGGAATATTGATCATTGAGAAAACATGATTGCAAAAATGCAATTTTAAAATGACATTTCAGTACGACTCCCCCCCTCAAATTCCATTTTTAAGAAGGTAGGGATTATATAAACAACATTTAAGTAACTGTATGTTAGATATTAGATACCCAATCTGCACGGGCTTGCTCCAGTTTCACCGTCCCCTCTTGGTTTCTGCAAATTTTGGCCGGTTCAAACAGTCCGGGATGCTGAACATGCACCAAGCGAGATATGACAGGTTGCTTTATTCAGGACAGTGTTGGACATAGTCTTAATTGTTAGATCCCTAATGATCCCTGCAAACTTTCACATGTTTCATTTCAAGTTCGTGGGGACACGCGCTCTTGTTTGAATCCATCCGCACCTCATGACAGTACCTCCAGCTTGTAGAAAAACCATGCCACTTCCGTGCAGGGTGTTCATGAAAAGCCCTGAGTTTCCAATTTGTCAAGATGAATCAGACCTAATCAGACCTAAGACTCTCCCATCATGCCTTCTGCTGTGTGGCTGGGCCGAAACTGCTGTCTTTCTCACAAAAAGTACGCGCGACCGGAATCATCTGAATCGCAGCTGTGGCATTCACCTAGCTGCCAAGCAACCTTGCCCTCCACAGAAGCATGTCCCCATGGAGCGGACTCGCTTGATATCTACAGACCAATCTGAACCCAAAGCCGCCAAGAAAGCGCCACGATTGAAAACCATTCCATCATACCTCAGCATTGGAACTTCAAAACGGATCCGCTTATATGTATATATATATATATAACAAGTACTGTAGTTTGTGGTTTGGGCAAATCTATAGATATAACAATAATTGCCGGGTTTTTATTCTTACTTCTTCCTTGCCAACATTTGCTATATCGCTATACCAATTGATGATTCTCTCGACCCTGGCCATGCCATTGCACAATATGCTGCGCCTACAGCCTGGATTCCGAATACATGTCAAAAAAGGTGCCAAACTACAGCTCGGATGACAACATCCTGAAAGTTTATCACATGTCCCACCATTGCAAAACAGGAGCCATCTATGAACCTTGTAGGTATTTGTAATATAGCCACTGCCATTGCTGCCATTATCCATCAACGCCGTATACCGCCGTATCTGGTTTGCCTGCACAACGGTAAAAAATATAAGCGTATACAACATATATACACACGCCTATATATCATGTATATACATATATATATATACACCATCCTGGTGCTTGAAGCAGGTTCAGCTTAGCAAGTGAAATCCTCAAGAAACTTGGGACAGGAGATTTAGGTCCAAGGTGCTTGGCAAGATCAATAGGAACGATCTTGGCAGGGAAAGTGGGAGTGAGGCCAACTTGCTGCAAATCTTCGGTCTCGTTCAAGAAGTGCAGCCTTGTGCGACAGTCAAACAGTCAAAATGTGCAACTGGATGGTTGTTGCGATGTGTCATGATAATGTGGGATAGCAACGCTGGTGACTTGGGCCATATACAATCCTGTGTGAAGACACGTCATCTCACGGTCTGCCTACCCGGAATACCGACCAGTGGTGCTTTTTCAAAAACCTGTTGCAATCTCACCGCCTGAAGAGATTCTCACCAGCACAGCAGCAGCGCTTGCACCCCTGCTCACAGCCACCAACCTGGACAGCACTGTCCAATTTAGGTGGATCCCTTGGAGGAAAGGACCTGTTGCTGACACAGATTTTCCTCACTCAATGGTTTGACTATATGACTATTCTAGAATCTACAATGTCAAGACTATTTCAATTTAATATATAATTCAAAATAAATAAATATATATATAATATATTTATACAAAATACCAATCGGATGTATCTTTATTGATACACTCTCTCTCTCTCTCTCTGTCTCCCTCTCTCTCCGTCGCCGTCCCGGTGAGACAAGCAGTCAAGCCGAATGCAAGCCAAAGCGGAGCATCAGATCACACTATTAAGCGCTGTTTTGCCAGCAAGGCGGAATCATAGGTTGCAACAGTTGCGATGGCATGGCTGTGTTTCTGTCTGTGTTTGTCGAACTTTTCAGGTTTCAGGCAAAAGTAAGTGCAACCAACTGATTGGACATGAAGACCACCCAAAACACAAACAAAATCCAAAGCACAACTCTCATACCTGTGCAGCTTTTGTCAAGGCTCAATTGAAAACACTTTCCTCAACAATTCACTGACAAGACGTTTCCTGCCGCGATATCTGCCACTAGACACACTTCACGCTTCGTGCCAGCAGAACATCCCAGAAACATCGTAGAAACCAAGCGCAGGCGCAGGCGCTCATCAGACATTTCCCTGTGAACACGTCGACTATGTCCTGTACCCGTTACCCGGCGCCTGCGCACCCCGTCACTTCCATTCACTTCAAAAAACGGCACGGTGGAGCCTTCCCATCCAAGTCGACCAAGCAATCAACGAAGGTAACCCTTCCCTCCGAATTTCAGAGCAAGTCTACAGTAGCATGTCTATAGTGTCAGCTCGCGAAGAAGTCTGAGCATATTCGGATATCTTCGGCAGATCTGTTATGATCTGTTCGCCTGATTGCCTGCCATGTCTGAGACGAGCAGCATCGACGTCGGGGAATAAGCCAGGACTCATGTAGGCCATGCTGCCTCAGGGAATCTCGAGATCTGGCATCTCCAAATGGAGGTTTCCATAGAGATATCCCGAAAATGGATGGTTGATTTGTGTCATGGACAATCCTATTTTATCTATTTTTAAATTAATAACCCTATGTTTTAATGGATGATTTAGGGCTACACCCAGGACTAAACCAAAACAAATCTGGCTGACCTGGCTCGCATGTGATGGACTCTCCGGGATGCACGTCCAGTTCCAAGACCTGCGAGTATTCCTTGGGACGATCTGCAAGATCTGTTGGACATCGATGAAAGTCTTAAAACATAACAAAAACTCAGAATGTTGTTATAAAACAATCATGATTGCCATCCCCAATTCATCACAATAAGTAGGTGCTATAAACCATCAAAATGTGGGTGTTGTTTTTATTGCCTTACTAGCAGGGGAATGATACAGAATGCAGCGCACCACTCTTACCACTCGATATGACTTCTCGTGCAAAACAAAGCCAAACTGAGCGGCATCACCAATAATGTGGTATTGGCTGTTTGGCGCTGGCACGTTTGACCAAACTTTCAATCCGCCTTGGTTTGCGCCGACCAGTGCTATACTTGGACATCCCATAGACAAAGGAATTTTGACGAGTTTCAGAAATTGCGCACTTCGCACAGAGATTGAATGTCATCTGATCGCACTCTACTACTAGTACTACATCTATATAATTCTATATAGTGACTGAATTTGAATAGGCTTTAATATGCTTTAACTAAATATATCTCTCTCGATCTTTCTCCACCTTTGGCTCATTCATGGGTCGGTTGCGACATGCCTAGACTATCAGTGGCCGGGTTGCTCTGAAGCTTGACGTCGCGTGCCGCCTCAGGCTGCCAGCACAAGAATCGAAGTTTGAAAGCTATGCCGATCATAAATACATAATAATATGGTCAATCTGTGGTTACCATGTAAAAACATATATATATATATGTATTGATTATTGTATTTGATTGTATTAATTATACTTGTTCAACCAAACGTCGTTCTGACCACAGTAATGGCCATTAACAGTTGTAAATGAACATATAACTCCTAAAACTAAGATTACCCACTCACCAACGTCGCCCACGAGCCAGCGATTACCTAACTCAGCCTGTAGCTCTACCAGCTTTGTATATCTGTAGTTGTATATGCATGTGTAATCAAACAAACAAATAAATAAAGAACATAAACGAACATACACACATGTAGCTAGAGAAAGAAAGAGAGAGAGAGAGAGATAGAGAGATAGAGAGATAGATAGATAGATAGATAGATAGATAGATTATATAAATAGCAACATAAACATGTTGAAAAACAGATGAAAAAAACAATACATGATATATGTAACTATTGTGTGTAGTTTTAGAATACACTGTCTGGAAAAACGCAGAACTTTGTGGTTTTTCTGTGCTCCGACATGCTCCGCGGCCGAAGGACTGTGAAGGGTTGGGTCATGGACTCTTGCACTGGGCTTTGCACGAACATTGGCAAGGCACGTGTCGAAACGTGTCGAAAAGCCCAGTCCTTTCGTCTGTGTTTTGCTGAAGACTTGAGCCATTCTCCAATCGTTGGCATCCCGACAATATACCGTTCAAATCAAACGCTCCGAGTTATGTGTGTTGGTTTGGCTTCACCCCATTTAAGTATCCATATCCATCTCCTGCCGGCATATTTGGCTGCGAGGTGATATCGTACTGCAAGGACCAGCCGCCTTAACTGGTCTTTGCAACAACGAATTTGGCTGCCTGCCGTGGCATGAAGCATTGCTAAGATGTTTAACATTGTTTAACCATCATCTACGTTTCACGTGGTTGAAATATGTTGAAATGTTGAAATCGACATATATCACGGCCCCAACAGATAAGCTGGAAAACACATGAAAACCAATTCGGCCATGGTGAAATCACTGAAACCACCATCTGATCGCTGTTCCGATCCAGAATCATGGTTGGTGTTTTTTCCCTAGCCCTCTGATAAATGATGGAGTGAACGTCAGTTGGGATGATTATTCCATTCCCAACTGAATGGAAAGTCATCATCCATTCATGTTCCAAACCACCAACCAGTTTTAGTTTTTTATTTTGTCTCTGGGGGCTCATAATGATCTAAATGTCGGAAAGGAAGCCCCCATCCTTTGATGGTCTAAGACTTCCTGCCCAACAGGGAAACGAACGATGGTTTGGACATCTGCATGTGGGTTTGTTTGAACATATGGTACACAAAAAACATATGGTTCACAATCCTGTTCCGTGTTCCCTGTTAAGATAACTATTGGGGGTATACCCCACTTTCAAACAGACCCATTTCACCGAACAAGTGCACACTCATGATCATACAAATGTTGCAATGCAAAATGTGGGAACAACATAACTTTATAACATGACCCAAATCAGATATAAGGCCCTTTGGGGAAGATTTTCCCTATACTAACCATAATCTTTGGTGATGTCAAATGGGGCCACTCTAGTTTATCCAGGAGACGTTCCATTCTGGCGAAACCATCGCAAGTACATAGAGAGAAACACTTTCACAACCTTTCTTCAAGTACAAACCAGTTTGGGACTATGTAACTAATGGGGGGGGATACAATACCATAAACCCTCGCCCAGTCATCACCATTTTTATGTGGTATTTTTACCATTCCCAGTCATGGGTGGTTTATAATTGTTTTACCCACATGATATACCACAAATGGCCATTGAAAGAGGCCAAAGGATGATAACTCATCAATGTTGAAGGTACCACATTATTATTCCCAAATTGGTGGTTTAAGATTGTTTTACCCACACTATTCTCCTTTACCAATGCTTCAATCAGTTGAATCTGTTCAACAGTTCTTCGCAGGCAACACATGGCAGGCAACCAGCTCGACCCCCATGCAGTCACCGCGCTTTTCTTTGGCTCACACCGACTCTCAATGAAGGTTCCTTTGACATGTCCTGTAGAAACATAATGAAAGATCCCCTGAGACTTGGGGTTCAGCATTACTTAAGGCACCAGAACGCGATACCAAAACCAACCGGTGAGATATTGATTTGGCTGAAAAATGAGGATTCTACCTATCCTATACTCCCATGGTTTATCATCATTTCCTGAGCTAAAATTGCCATATCTTGGGGACAGCCCCGGGTTAACAAACCCATATTAGAGAATCCCTGTTCAGGTTAGCTCCCAACGGGTACCGTAGGTGGATATCATTGACGTTCAATGGGGCTGCAACGTTCCCCCGGCTGTTGTTGCAGTGTTGTTTGCCAGGATTCGGAATCGGATCTGCCGGGTGTGAGGAATCCCAATAGCAAACTTGCCAGATTACAACCCATTTGGGTATGGGACAAACCAGAACTGGTTGGTGGTTGACCTACCCCTCTGAAAAATGATGGAGTGAACGTCAGTTGGGATGATGACATTCCCAACTGAATGGAAAAATAATCCATTCATGTTCCAAACCACCAACCAGAACCCAGTTGGATATGGGACAAACCAGAATTATGCAGGACAAGTTACTGACATGTTTATCATGTTTCTGCAGTTTCTGCAGTTGTCATTCAGTTGACTGGTTTCCCTATTCATCCAAGAATTGATTCGGCCATTCCCCACCATTCAATCCAATTAACTTGACCATAGACTATGGAAGAAACCCTGCAGTTGATGCTGTCTCCCATGACATCGCATGAGTTTTCACGGCGTTTCATAGGAAACTCGGGGTTTCCCTAAGCCTAAGACATGAAAAGGCACTCAATTTACTACTACTACTACTACTACTCCTGCTACTACTACTACTACTACTACTACTACTACTTCTGCTACTACTACTACTACTACTACTCCTGCTACTACTACTACTACTGCTACTACTACTACTACTACTCCTGCTACTACTACTACTACTACTACTACCACCATATGTTTATTTTTTCCAATGATATTGATGAACTATGTTTATCGCTATATATGTTTATCGCTATACGCATACATATTTAAGGTTTTTATTAACTGCATTATACTGCATGTATCTAACTGCAGAATGGTCCGACCATGAAAGCTTTGTGCTGAAAAAGATGACCGTCGGTTGGCGTGGACAGCCAGCGCGGTGCAGTGCATGTTTGGTGCAAGCTCCTGCTAATTTAACGCCCATGTTTCATCGTCGTTCTCTCGACGTTTCTTTTGCACGGCGTCGCAAACGAGCCATGATGTCAGCGGCCCAGAATGGTCTCTACATGGGATAACACGCACATTGAGATTTAATGCCCATAGTATCCATTCGCAATGCCTTTGGTCATTCCCTCTACTGCTCTCCGAAGTGCGTCTTAACAACCCCATTGAAATCATTCATTTTTGCAGTACCTGACTATGAACTAATATTCAAGCATAATCCATTACCGTCACCATCCATTATGTGGATTTATTTGGGATATTCAGATACCATACAAGCTGGTCCCACAGTTGCAAGTAGCTTTACAATTCCCATTAAGTATCGAGATGATCTTTCATAAACCATAGAATTCACCTACAGTTATGGCCATTTACCAGTTATAACTGGCTATAAATGGGATTATACATTCTATAAATAGGGTTTTCTTAGTACTTATAACTGATAAATGGCCACAACTGTAGTTGTTTGCACCAACGAAGGCTATCAACGGAACCCAGTTCCTGGTTCCACTGGTTCCTGGTTACCGTTCACCCCAAAACCTGGGATAAACAAGCCCTTTTTGGGGGTCAACAACCATAGTTCCAAGCAAAGTATTGACGATGAAATCCCTACAGTTATGGCCATTTATCAGTTATAAGTACTTATAACCCCATTTATAGAATGTATAATCCCATTTATAACCACTTATAACTGGTAAATGGCCATAACTGTATAAAAAACAACCATGGTTTAACCACTAATTAGTATAGCATATTTAAAAAAAAAATCGATACAGTGTTCACAACAACTGTAACTAGAATGAACAACTATATTGAGGTTTCCTGAAATAGGGCTACCCCCAAATAGATGGTTTATTTCATGGAAAATCCATCTAAAAATGGATGACAACTAGGTGTACCCCCATGACTTTGGAAACCTCTATATACATTCGATACAGTGTTCATAACAACTAGAATTAACAACAAAAAATGGCTGTGATAGGGAAATTATACATGAATCACAGCCATATAGAGATGTTTATAACCATATACAGCTATGGAAACTATGGTGGATACAGCGGAACCTCTATACAGAACCATCCTCTAAGCCCCACTGCCACGTCCGCTAGCGCTCTCACTGGGCCACCTGAGATGCCGGAGACATCGGGCTGGTCTTCGGGCTGGAAATTCAACAGGGGATATCATGGATAAAATGTGTGGAAAACATATGGAATGTGTGGAATATACATACATATATATATATAAATAATAGAAAAAATTGAATGGAATATATGTAACTTTCGTGGTATCTGGGCCCAGTTTCATGGTAGTTGGACCCAGAAAATTAGATATGAAACCCAACCAACCCCAGTGTCACCAGCTGCCGCCGGCTACTGCCGGCCACTGCTGGCCACTGCGCTGCTGGCAGCCGCGTGTTTGAGAAGGCCAGCCTGTCGGCTGGGCACTGTTGGGCAGGGCGTTGCTGAACATAATGAGAGGTTATTCTCAAATTTGCTGGGACGACATGAATAGTATTGTCAATACAACTCTGGATTGCTAAACCATAGCATTATGATTTATTAAATTAGATTACTTCCCAGATAATGATATATAGTTAATATTTTTATTGAATTGTGCCCCGCAAAGTAAACAGCCTAGGGGTCAAACAGGGGACCAGCAAATCACTAAGCTATTTCACAGATATGGGTCCCTGGGCGTGGATATGCTTCATGCTCCCACCAGCTTGGCTTGATGGCTGACCCCTCCACACTTAAAGTTGGAATTTATTGACTTCAAATTGTATGTAACTATATACTATGAGACTTTTGGGTGGCGCTTTAAGTGTGCATGGTGTCAGCTATCAGCCATACTGACCCTTCACCCCCGGTCCTTGACCAGTGGCACTGGCAGGCTCTGGAAGTGGCAGCGGCAGTGGCCGCAGTGGTGGCAGTGGCCACCCCACGGTGGTGTTGGCCGCTGAAAGGGATATGATAGGGGATGATAATGGATGGAATATGGGAAAATCTGATCCCAATTACTTCGAAAGTAAACTCAAATACCTTGAATGTAACAAATATGTATATATATAATTATATATATACATGGATATAATGGCATGTATTGGAATGATATTCCAAAGTACTATTTGTTTCATCTCCATTATATCGCAGAATAATGGAAGATGTGGGAACCAATGGGGATGTACCATTCCATGGGCATATATTGGGAATATACTGGGAATATACTGGGTATATACATTATTGGGAAACATTATTGGGAATATTAGCAATTATTCCCTATGGAATATACTGGGATACATTATTGAATCATGATGCCAGATACGGGAATCAAAAGGAATATGAATGGATAGGAATGGATAGGAGGATATTAGAAGCCAATAGGATTGTCAAAGAATGGAGCTACAAAACCAATCATACTGGGGGTCTTTCCTGGGAATGTAATGGGCTACACCAACAAATATGAAAAAAAAAGGCCGTGTCAAAAACATGGGGGAAACAAAACGTGTGTGTTCACCGTTTGAGGAACATGACAATAACCAATTTATAACCCATTGGATTTTAGGGACACATGAGTAACCTATTTTGACACAAACCCATGCTGTAAGTCACAAACACCATCACAGATTGTTGCCCCCCCCGTAACTAGTTCGATATATCCACCAAGTTAAGCCAGTTATTTCCACCAACCTAGGAGCTAGGGCACGACTTTGGTTTGGTAAGTTCCAATAACTCCAAAACTGGAAATGCAAGCATTGCAAGCCATCTGTTATATAGATGATGTTAGGTGATTCCAACCTACTAATCATTGGTATTTAGCCAACCCTCCCATTTCAGCAACCCCCAATGGATTGTTAACATTCGGCCGTATATACGTGGCTGTTGCTGGTTAATAGACCTTTAATACCCTCCGGTAATCAAACATGGCAATGGAAACAGACAGCACTTGGATGTACATTCCACTTAGTAAGTGGTTTGGAACATTTTGTAACTATATAGAAATTTAACAGGGGTCGATGCCCAATCACCAACTCATCCCAAATTATATTTAAGAAGAAACAAACTATTGAAACTGAAATAGTGATAAGTCATGTTTCCATCTTTTCGGGTATATATATATATAAATACATACTACATATACGGTACGTAATATTTTCTAGTAACTTAGCTTGGGCCTGGCCCACCCAGTGAGGTCGCTGTGTCCACTGTGTCCACGTACGGATGTGACCGGTGGATAGCTGGTGCCAGGGGTGGAGGTGGTGCCGTACCTGCGGAAGAGATCCAGCGATGGTGATCTGAAAAGGGGAACATGTGATATTCCCAATAGAAATGCCCATGGAATGGTACATCCCCATTGATTCCCACATCTTCCGTTATCGATATTTCATGCAGATGAAACAAACAGTACTTTGGAATATAATCAATGGGAGATCTTCAGGATCCTAAAATGGAGGTACGTTAGTAACATATAAGACCATATGTTGAGGGGATATCCCCTTACATAGGCCTTACATAGGCCTTATATATGGTAGGTACCTCCATTTTTGGATCCTGAAATTCCCATTGATATAATGACTAAAGACTACAAGGCGATGCACCTGTTAAGTTTGTTGGTTTATAATCCCCATTAAATATAATGATACCATCTGGTTATTGAACATAGCCATGGAAAATCCCTTATAAATGGAGGTTTTACTGGGACCATCATCTATAAATGGGCCATTTTCCATGGCTATGTTAAATAACCAGAGGGTATATGTATCGTAAACCCTAACTGGAGTTGAACCTTTGCCAACGCGATTCCGAACTGGGATACCACCTTACGGGACATGGCAATAGAGATCACACTTGATCTTTGAGGTGGAATAAAGGGTTGTAATGAGGGAAATCATTCAATAATCATCAAAGTGTAATTATGATCAGTTGACTATTATGTTTTTTCTTTTTAGAAAACACGATTGATGGATAGTACAATAGTGATATGATAGACATGTGCTATTGACTATTCTCCAGCGATCATGCAATAATATCATTTGACGCATATATTTAGGCTGCAATTATTGACAGTGATCATTATTGTGCCACGGATTTGTTTTTTCCGAATTCATAGTGACTTGGGATCGAAATCCAAGCTAGTAATGAATTATCAGTAAAAACACCACAAAAACACCATCACACTTCAATCCATAGCATTTTTTTATATTTATTCAACATTCTTTAGACTAGTTGTATTTTGGTTTCGGGGGCATGGGGCCTGCTTCCAAACCAGTGGTAGGTCCTGGAAACAATACTTTCATCCTGCAGCCTGGGAAACATGAAATGAAGATAGTAGATACGGCCCCCCAGTTAGAAGCTGCTTTTAAACACTCTCTGATTATAGATATATCTGATATATCCACCAAGTTCACCTACTTATACACCAACTTCGCTATATGTGGGGCACAGTTTGTAGGTTGTGGCCCAGTTCACCTCAAGGTAGGGGATCTGGATACGATCGAATAAGGTTGGTTGGTGGTTCACATGTCCAAAAAAAAGAAACTATCTGGTTGGTGGTTGACCTACCCCTCCAAAAAATGATGGGCTTCGTCAGTTGGGATGATTATTCCATTCCCAACTGTTTCTGGAAAGTCATAATCCATTCCATGGTTCCAGTCACCACCAACCAGCTATTAACTGAAACTATTGCTTCAGTTCAGTAAAATGTGGGGGAAATCCCCCGGACGAATATTTCCACCCGGACGTCATCCCGCCAGATCGTGACACATCATGACAATCTAATACGTAAATTCTACTTCATAAAGGAAAATTCAACTATACCTAATATGTGTATATAGATATATAAATATACATATACATATATATATATATATACATATATATATATATACATATATATATATACATATATATAAATATATACATATATATATATAAACAGTAAACCTAATTATCGACCAACTTAGCAAGATCAACTATATAAATCCACATGTGTGCTGGTTAAATCATTCTTTTTGTTGGTCAAATTTTAAAGTCACCATTGTCCTATCTTGGGCCCCATAATTCTATTCATCCAGGGACCACTGATGAGATTCAGCGCACGATGCGGGCACGCCGGGCACAGGCCTTAGTGTTGATCTGGCGAACTGGAGATTTGAGCTGAGCCAAATCACTTATTTAGTTGATACGGTAATATTGACAAATATCTTAATTGGAATCGCCAATCAGCAAAACCATCAAATTATACATATGTAAGTATACATGTATTATATATATATATACACCTATCTTTCTATCGTTCTATCGTTCTATCTATCTATCTATCTACCTATCTACCTATCTACCTATCTACCTATCTACTTATCTACCTATCTATCTATCTGTCTATCTGTCTGTCTGTCTGTCTATCTATCTATCTAATCAAATTGGAGATCCAATCTTCTCAATACATAGACTCAGCGACTCGGCCTTGGAGACCACCAGTAGAAGGGTACCCAACTGGGACTTCAACAACTGATCTTTGTTTCACATTTACATGAAAAATAATGGGGATTGTTTGGGTTTACTGGGATGGTTTTCACATTAAATCACAAAAATCACTTTTAATGGGGATTGTTTTGTTTGGTGTTTAGAGGGATTTTAGAGGGATGATATAACGATAATTAACAGGGACTGAACTATCAAAAGTGGAGATTAGTCTCTGCTATTGGATAGTTATTTGGGATATACTAGGGAGATAATTGGAATTAATGGGATATCACTGGAATGAATGGAATAATGGATGATAATGAATAATTCTTTCCCCGATTCATTTCATTCAACACCAACCAGAAACCATAGAGTAGGGGATGAAAGCACATATTAGTGGGACTATATATACTAGAATTGTAGATATTATCTGGATTATATATATATATATATTATATGTACATTCTATTTCATGTTTTAATATGTGGGTAATACTATATATATATACGTATATATATATATATGGGTAAATCATCATATTTCACTCACCTGAAATGTTGGGCTCTTTGGGGATGATTTCCCGCAATCTAAAAAACCATGATGTACCCAGGCTTCGGG
>Ga0126342_10004257_pt1 | contig 24292 bp, 24 predicted proteins | sample Cyp1metagenome_FD_92528 | JGI IMG/M metagenome (GOLD analysis project Ga0126342, IMG submission 92528) | Coral microbial communities from Lord Howe Island, Old Settlement Bay, Australia - Cyphastrea 1 metagenome | ecosystem: Host-associated > Invertebrates > Cnidaria > Coral ...
CCCCACCCCACCCCAACCCACACTAGAGACCTCAGCAGCGTAGCAACATGTCACGTAGTAAACGATCCCAGAGATCTTAGCAGCATGGCAATATATCATGTACGAAGTAAAAGGAACGTTAACATGCACCACCACCCCACCCCACCCCACCCCAACCCACAATCGCGATATTCAAAAACGCGCGTTTTAGGGGAACGGTTTTCGGTCCGCAGGCATAAACATGGATAAACCTATGGTATGATCAGTTATTTGCCATGAAATTGAGGAAGATACAGATGGATTTTTACATGGTAAACATGGATGGGTATGGTCCATTGGTATACTTGACATTACTTGACATCCTGAGATTCCTCCGGAGAGTCGCCCCTCAGGCGGTTGGTAGCTTACGACCTTCAGGTGCCGTATGCACACCAGGCCATTGGAGCTCTCGGGGGGGGGTCTGTGGAAGAATTGCCACCGTGGTCACACTTCGACACTTCGATGGTTTCTACGACTTGGGTGACGAAAAAATCGAATTCTTGGCTGGGCCCAATTTTAGTCATTTGAAGTCTCTGACATGCTTGAGAACCTATGTTTCCCTATAAAAAGATAGGTATCCCTTGGGCCAGGACAGGGGGGATCCCTTGAATCCCTTGGGCCAGGACACCTGCCTCTGCCAAGATCCCAAACTTCGCTGTGCCGACAGGGGCAAGGCCGGGCCGGTTATGGTGGTTGGTGTGTCTGCCTTTCGGCAAAATCTCAGGTTTTTTTCAAGCAATGCCATAAACCAGCCATAAAACCAGCCATATCACTTAAGATGGTTTATAATGGTTTATACTAATATGTTTACCATGTTTATCATTGATATCACTTGATATGGTTGATACTGTCATATGTTTACCATGTGAAAATCACTTGCCATGACCATGGTGGGGATCGTGGATCCATGTGGATGCTGGATGTCCGACCACTGGGAGGCGGCCAGTGGTGAAGCCCTTTGGCCGGAAACGAAGAAGGCCGACATTTTTGGTCGGGTCCAACTCATCTGCTGGGTCTTCCATGGTCTTCCCATAGTTTAGCGCTGTTTGAAGCAGCTACTAAGTAGCCTCTGGTAAACTAACTTAGCTATTCACAATGGCCACTTTTAGTTGATTACCCATAAACATGGTGATTTCCCATAGTTCTGTTAGTTTACCAGAGGTAACCACACCTTGTCAAATCTGGTTGTCCGAAGAATGGATGCTGATGCACAAGCAGAGCGAATTTCCACTCTGTGCCAGGTTTGGGAATGCATCCCCAAGACGTGAAGACCCGACCCAGTTGGCGGTGGATCTCCCTGACCTCGGTGCTGATCGCGTGGCGACATGCTGCGATCCTTGAAGTGGGAATGGCTGAAGAACGCTGATGAGACTCCCCAGCTTTGCGGCGACAAAAGCGAATTCTCCACAGGATCAAGATCAAGGCTGTGAGGCCAGGTGATCACAGGTGATATCGGATGAATCCCTGTGACTCCCCATGACTTGCTGTGACAGCAAAAAGCTTCCTCAGTTTGCTGAAAAGCAGCTGGGTGGCAGCAAATCGCTTAAAACAAAATCAGACATTTGTAGCAGTGAGCAGTGCAGAAAAAATGTGAGGACTGCTGTGGCAAAGCCTCCTACGACGCTGCGTGGTGTTGATCTGCTCAACCTGGCAGATACATGGGGATGGATCACAACCTAATTTTGCAATATTTTGCAGGAATGAACATGCCCCATATTGTTGAAGGGCAAAACTTGGAATGGCGCAAATCATGTTGCTAGTAGCTTGAGATGTGTCCAAACATGAGGTGACACACAGACACACAAAGAAGAACCCTTCTGAGTTTTCCTCCACGTAACAGGACATTTATTGAATCCATTGAGCCAGTCACAGCGACTAGGAGCTCGAAGGGTTGGAGAAGGATGACTACAAAGATGATGACAAAGATTCCGAGAAGGCCCACGACGTGTCATCGAAACTGAATCCCAAAGCTTAGGAGAAATGGCTATGGATCAATACCTATACATACCATTTTTAGGGGGTTATTCACATCCATGAATCCCAGCTATTTTGATGTGAACTACAGGGGTACTATTGGTTTTGACCCATCCCCAAATGGATTATGCCAGGAGATGATGAGTCTCAGCCAACATTCTCAGGCGTTGGAGGCTCCACCAGCTCCGGAAGCGTCAGTGGAGGGCTCAGGTCATGGGTAAAACCACGGTATTTCTATGTATTTTTATGTGATGTATGAGGATTTTATGAGGATTTTCATGGATTTATGTTTTTTTTTTCCACGGGTTTATGATTGTTGATTCGTTGATTGATTGATGATTGTTGATTAATCTTGATTGATTGAAGATGATTTATGTTGATTACAGTAATTGGGACTGATGACTTGTGATGATTCATGGATGGCTTCAGGCCGAGACGCAGCGCTTCACTCCCGAAGAATTAGAGAAAGCGAGACAGGAGGCAGCATTCCGATTCAGTGAGCCATGAAATACCTCTGTTGATTGGTTAATTGAGCAGGTTATACTGTTATACTAGCTGGTTTATTGGAGATTATTGGAGATGATTATAAATTAAATCATAAATAAACAAATAAATAGATCAGTGAATAAATGAATATTTATATATATATATAGACACATTATAAATCCATCATAGGAATATCTAAGCAACCATGATTTTCATCTGATAAGGGGTACTCTTCATGGCTCAATTGACTTTAGAGTTAGCTCCATCCAACTCTCACAGACGTGAAGATTTTGAAACCGTTTGAAGAACTATGCAGGTGGATGCGATGATGGATCAGGATGACAACTTTAACGGCTACAGTGTCGGACTCCCTGGTGTCGACGCCTGTCGAACTTTGGGAGCGCCCACTCGATGCGATTAAAAAGCCCAACTGGGAATTCACCAAGTGAGCGGTTTGTTGCTTTCTTCTGAAAGAGAATGAAAATGGCATGAATGTATGATCCATCTTTGGAGGGTTACGGAAACAATGCTTTTGGCAGATCTCAGAGTGGTATGCTGATGTCTGCCCAGTCGAATTTCATCAAAACGTCTGAAGCAAAACAGCCTGGCAGAGGCAACTGCTTTGAATTTCCTTACAGTTTGTGAATGGTTGAAAACATGGATTGCAACTTCTTGGAATTCCACAATTCGGACATATAATCATATAAACCGCAAACTACGCCAATATGATCTAATATGTATACACTAAACTACAGTTTAACAGGTATACACTAATAATCACTAATACACTTGATATTTTTTATGCGTATTATGTCAAATTTCATGCTGCCTAGGTGGCTGGGCCATTGACGATTCACGGGGTCAAAAGCTCAGATCTGGGGGGTTTTTCCATCGCTGACGACGATGGGACCATATGGGAGCCTCTGTTTCAAGGCGCCTCTGAATTTTGGGGGGTAAAAACAGGTACCATCTGGTTATTTAACATAGCCATGGAAACAGCCCATTTATAGATGGTTTACCTATTAAAAATGGTGATTTTCCATGGCTATGTTAAATAACCAGATGGTAAAAAAACAATAGTCTTCACTTGATTTACAGAGAAAAACAACCAATCCATGGGTTCAATTGATGGTTTGACATATTCTTTTTTGTGTTGATTTTTCAGTGCAAGTCTGGGAGAATGGGAGAATAGCTTATAAGTAGCTGCAAATGAAGGTTTTGGCAGGGCGCCTAAACTATGAAGAGACGGATACATCAAGTATTTTGGGGATTTTCCAGCTAGCCAGCCATGCTTGTCTATTGGATATCTGAATGCTCATCCACATTTTCTGCGAGATGGGTGGGCTGCAGTCACTCTAGGGTGCGATCAACATGACCATTAGTGAATCCGCCACATCCCACGGGGGTATGGGCTTTGACACGGCGATGTTCAGATCAATCGCGTTTTATATGGAGGAATGTTTCGGGAACCAAGGAACCCTGAGGGCCGATTTTTTTTTTTGGGACCATCTGTTCTGTGGAGTTATCCTTTTTCCAGCAAGCGTGGGTGAGATTTGGCTTGCTTCAGCCATAAGCGGTTACGTATCCATGTCCATTTTTTTCGACCTGCAACGTGTGCACGATTTGTTAGGGGATCACCATACCACATATATTTTTGGGTGTGTAAATGATCCCTAAGACCCGAGTAGTGTCAATGCAATGTTGAGTAAAGCAACAAAGATAGAAAAGTGATTCTAGAATGGTATAGATCAGATGATGTTTTCCTCATATTTTCGGAGGTTTCCAAGTTTTCTATATCTTTTTGGGGATTGCTGATTACTCCCTGCACCTCAGGTGGACGATGGTGTGTCTGCAGGAGCTTGGGAGCTGGCCATGGACCCAACACATGGCCATTTTAATAGGGAAAATGATGGAAAAACATATGGTGAATCGGTTAGTCAGCAGAGTTAAAAAAAGGGGTACCTAATGTTCAGACAAACCCACCTGAACGGGGGTATAAGTTTGTGTCAACAACAATTAGTAGATGGATGGAACTGGGATATGTCAACTCAGTCGTAACTGGAAGGAGAATGCCCCAACAAGTACGATTATCTGCCAGCCAATGATGGGGCTATGAATATCTGGAGGTGGTAGGTGCCGGCAGGTGCCTATCAATGAAGTCAATTACAGGACCTTGGAAGATTATAGGGAAGTCTAGGGGCATTTACTCATGTAATTTCTATAAGCGACAGCAGGTGAACGATAGATGTTTGTTTGAAGATCATACGGAAAAGCTGAGTCCACCCCACGACTTCCACCAACATTCTGAAAAACAGACGTGAGCACACATGTTGAAGACACCAAAATTCCACGATGATCCATGAACGATCCATGTATGTGCTCATGAATTGCCGTGAAAAGATAGGTTCAAACTCTCAATTTCTTGATCATTGGGATGGTTTGAAACGACCAAACAGATCCAAACGTAAAACATATTGAGGTTGAGATCTTCAACCAGATGCAATGCAAACAAGTTCTAATGGATAAATGGATATTGTTGGAATGGTTTGAAATCAATTACCACGAGCGAACGGATATTAGAGATATTCTTCAGAATTGTTAACCCCTATCATACGGGAACGTCTTAAAAATTGCGCGCCAGACATCCATGGTTTATCATCTGCACCTAATTAAATACGCCGTATACCTATTATATCCTATTATATCCCCTTATCCCTTGTCAAATCCCTATTGTTTGATGGTGAATTCCACATTTTTGCTGGATTTCCCAGCCAATAATCTCCTCAAGTCCCTATTCTATCACCATTTTCATTGGTAAAGTCATCATTTTCCAACCATTTTTGTTGCTTAAATCACCATTTCCCTCATGATATCCCCATGATCTCCTGCAGGCCCTCCAGCCCCAGCCGTCCCAGCCAATGCGACCCCGGCTTCCTCGTCGAGGAGGGAAAATGGGGGATTACTGGGGATTTTGCTGGGGATCCGGTGATTACATGGGGATTTACAGGTAGAGATTCAAGGAGATATGAGATAACGGAGGTATTTTATGGGTTATCCTATTTTTTTGATGTGATTTTTGATCTGCCAAATGGGGAAGAGCCTATTTTCAGACCAACCCAACTAGGGAACATGGGGATATCATCGGGATTTAACCAATTGACATGGGATAACATTTATTGATTGATCACTGGCAATTTCATTGGAACAATGCGATTTAACCTATAACAATTGGATTAGGCCGAACACTTTATGAACATCGATTGGAGATAGAATGGGAGATACAACCAGCAGTATGATATTTGCGTATGTCTGAACATGGGGTAGGGCCCCCGGAATTATGGCAATTTACTGTAATAGGAAACCTCATGATCAAACATCAAAATTGGTGTACCCAATTTTCAGACGAACCCATACCCGTGGGATGTTCTTTGGGTAGAGATATTGATGGGAAATCATAAATCAAAAACCAGTATCCCAAAGGGCACAGCAGCAACCAATCAGGAATATCGGAAGTTACGCATGCCTGTGCTTGATCATGGTTAGTCGCTAATGTTTTCTGGGGCTGTTTTTGAGATAGATACACTCCCGGAGAGTAGACTCGATAGTTGAATGGTCTGGAGTTGATTTTTACAAACGGGAGATGATACTTCGATGGCCATCAAGTCTACCGTTCGTGGGAGAGGCAGGTTTGTAGAGTATGGCTTCAGATTTTCCGGGGCCGTTCCCAGCTTGAGGCCACCCAAGAGGAAGGCGGAGAAGGTTGAGCCAAAGACCAAGGAGAAGGAGGAGGAAAATCCATGGCTCAGCGAGAACCCATGGGTGCCACACCTGCCCAGTCCATGGTCAGTTGCCTGGTAGTTTCAAGGAGTCTCTACTTTCCATCCACAATAAGGGGACAAATGCCAGCTGACAATACAAGGTATATATATATAAGGTATTTTGGAGATGGGTTGAAATAACCACTCACCACCTGTCTGGAAGACCACACGCTGCACTGATTGGAAGGAATCTGTCAAGGTCTGGCCGTCGGTGTCGAAGCTGCTATTTGTTTCTTCTCCGCTATTTTCTGTATGCATAAGGTAATCAAAGGCAAACAAATCACAAGCAATCTCCCCAGAGTATCAGTACAACAAACACCTGAGGAAAGGATTGATTGAACCTGAAACTTTGGTCACGTCGCGCCCTGTATACAGAGTGGATGAGATTGATCCCCTTGTAGCCCCTTTTAGCCCCTTTCTGGAAGAATGCCCAAGTTGTTTTCTGATCATGTCCACTTGGTGGTCGAAGCAGCCTCACAACCAAAAAACAGCAATGACCATGACAGATTGTGTCCACATCTGGATCTGGAAATTGCGAATGTGACCAAACCAATTGTCCCTTTCTGAGCTACACCCATGTGAATTCTCTTGCATATACTCAGATGCCATGTCATTGCCAAAGCGCCGAAAGTTACCTTGGGCACGCCATGGGGAAAGTGCAGGTGCCAGACCGAGGGGATGCTTGTCGATGGAAAGCAGAAATCTTACCAAGGAATCTTCTCACCTGCCCTGGAAACCTGATTTTCCTTGTGATTTGTCTTGTCGGATTCCAAGAGTGAGAGATCCCTTTCCAGATATTCGTCCACAACAACTAAAAGTTTATTTTCCACCACCTCGGGACCCTAAGAATCCAAGTGCTGAGTTTGGGATGGTTTTGGCACAGAACAAAAACTATCAACCAGTTTGAGGATTCCTTAAATGTCTTGAAAAAGTCAGCTGGATGACCTGAATGATCTGCCACAGGTGAGTCTGCCCCGCTTCCTGCGCCCTGCAGCCCGCCGGACTCGGCGTCACCCGAAGCCTGTGCTGCGGAGACGGCAGCGTCGTCATCGGGGAGGGCACCGGAGTTAGCCAGGTGTGGCTGGGCAAGGTGGACATGGCGTCAACGATTATACGATTATACTGGGCCAAACTTGGATGGGACTTCGATACTTTAATCTTTTGCTATAAATTGGGGACACAAACTAGCCAGGTATAATAATGGATATACGTATATATATATACGTATATATATATATATTATATTATATATTATTATATATATATATTATATTATATTATATATATATTATATTATATATATTATATATAATATTATATATATAATATTATATATAATATATATATATATATAATATAATATATATATATATTATATAATATTATATATATACTATTATATATAATATATATATATTATATAATTATATATATATATATAATATCATTCATCATTCATCATTCATCATTCATCCATGAAAGGGAGTCCGTAGTCCCTTGCTGCAGCTTGCAAGGCTCTCTGTGCTGAAAAATCGACCAGTGGACAAAAGCCTAAAAGCCTTGACAGTCAGGAAGCCATATATATATATGTTACTGCATGTATATTCTTGAACGGCATCCAAGATTAGCCACATACAATTCTGGATGGCACACTGCTTCCGAAGGACAGCTGCTGAAACCTCAGCACCTGCAGCGTCCGCGAGGAAGGCCGATGAAGGGCCTTCTGCGAGCCGAATGGCTGCGACTGGTCGGACAGCGGCAGATGCTGAGAAGGTTCCGGAAGGAGGGAAAGCTGCTCGGTTGCAAGGAGAGTTGAGATGTGAAAAGATGGGACTTGAGAGGGAGTCCAATGGGCTGAGGAGACAATTTCAAGGCAATTGTTTACACAGCATGTGGGCCTGGGTCCTGGGTCAAGATTAATTATTGACCCCCCGGCATAGATGAATGAGACTTACGATGGATTTCGTGGGTCCATTGGTACCATAATTTTGACCAATCGCCACAAAGGCTGACCCCTTGGAAAGACGAGAACTGGGAAGACTCAATACTTCTCACATTTGATGTTGATAGAAAATGATAGAAACCAAATTGAAGTGGTTGGTTCAAGTACCAGGCAAAACCTCATAAGCCCATCCCAGTATGAAATTCACCTTGGGAATCCTGCTTTCAGCCCCCCTTTGTGCTGCAGATTTCTGAAGGCCTCCCACGGAGCAGATGGCGCAGGTCGTAGTGCAGACGGTGCAGCTGGGAGCCGAGCCGCTGTGGTATGGGAGTTCAGTGTGAAGGATGGCTTCAAGGCTTTCGACAAAGAATGTGGCTGTGGCTGAAACTCCTTTGGTGATGGGTAATCTAGGAATCATTCCCTGCACACCAACCAGAAAAGGGGCTCATTTTACATAATCCCATGCATGGGGTGGTTTATTTGTTGGGTTTGGCTCATGAAAACTTCAATCCGTCAACCACCAGAAATCCAAGGTGAAGAATGATGGAGGGTTCCCTGGGAATCCGTGTGAAAGAAACCTGAAAGTTTTTTTTAGCAACTGGTGGCAGGGCAAGTAAACATGGAGGATGATTCTGCTAAAAGTAAATGGGTAAATGAAATTGATTGGAATTTGCCGGGCTCAAGGGAACAGACGTTTTTTGAAAGCAAAGTAGACTTGAGGTCAATGCAGACACTGACTTGAAATCCCGATCATTTTTTATAGATTTGTGTTCAGCAAAAAACCATTCAAAAAGGGCGGATCTGGATCTGCAAAGTGATCTGCTTAGGCCAAGAGTTGGTGGAAACCCTACATCGAGCTTTTCTGGCTGGTGGTAATCGTGTTGGCCATGTGCCTATGGGGAAGCAGATGCTTGGCACAGAGCTGCCAACGGCAGCTAGTTGTGTTTTTTCGGCCCCACATTGGCGATTTCTTGACCGTGAGCAATTTGCAGAAGATCTCTGCCTTTTCCAAGCTGCAAAACGGAGTTTTTTTTTTTTTTTTTTCGGATTGTTGACCATTGGTGTTTGTCGGGTATTCAGACATTGCAAGTCGCTGCATGAGGACAATCCTGGTAGACTTCATTGAAGCTTGGATCTTGATGGATTCGTGGGGAGCTTCGGAAAACGCCCGCTTTCCTTGAAACTTATGGGAAATTTCATAGGAATTTAGATGGAATTTGTATGTTGATCGAATGTTGAGATGGGTCTGAGCTTGAGAGTCGGAATCTGGACGTTTTCTCGTGAATCTGCTCAGAGAATTAATCCGTGGACCCCTTAAATACCTGCCCGAACCATCTCGAACCCCTGGTTTAGTGTTGGATCTATTCATTTTCATGGTCCATTTTCCAGGAACTAGAATGTTTGGTTGACATGAGAATGCCCACTTAAGTAATCATTGTACAAGCTGGAAAAAATCCTGGGTTGGTATATGGTCTATGATGACTTCAGGTATCTTCAGATTGTTACAATCATTGTTCGCCAGGATATACCAGGATATACCCAGGATACAATCATTGTTGCAGGCCCATTCTTTGTGGATGGCTTCAACCGTCACTTCGCGCCAGGACATGAAGCAACGCTTGGAAGGAGGAGCTCGAGAGCGCAGCGTGCGACGGAGACTCCTTTGAGCAAAAAGATGGTCGACGTGAACGGTCCGTGGCGGTACAAAGGCATAAGAAAAAGGGGAGATGAACATGGGATCCACAATATAAATGGGAAATCTATGAGAATCTATGTCAATGTAATTCAATGTATAGATAATATAATTGATCAGATAGATAGATGGATGGATGGATGGATGGTGGATGGATGGATGGATGGATGGATGGATGGATGGATGGATGGATGGATGTAGATAGATAGATGTAAATAAATGAATATATATAATATATATATATGTATATATGTATATAAATAGATAAATATAAATAGATAAATATAAATAGATACATATAAATAGATAGATATAAATAGATAGATATGGATAGATAGATATAAATAGATACATATAAATAGGTAGATATAAATATAAATATATATATATATAGAACAATATAACAATGTAGATAGGTAGATATAAATAGATAGACATAAATAGATAAATGTAAATAGATAGATAGATGCCACACAACCAACAATATGATTTTGGGTTTGTCTGAAGATGAGATATACCCAATTCATGGCAGTTTCAGTGTGAAAACATGCTCCCTAATTAATTTGTGTTTTTTGGGATACCCTATTCTTCAGACGAATCCATTTGCCAAAATGATATTTTCACATGTCTTCACCAACACATTGTTGGGGATTTTGGCAGCAAACAAAATGGTTTCGTTACTTTGGTTGATGGTGTTAGGGGCCAGCTACCAGGTTTGAGATTGGTTGCTTTAGCTGCTCAAAGGTTGGCTTGTGCTTACCAGCGCAGGCTACGCAACGGGGATCACATGGTAGACATGTACATGAGGATGGATCAAGTGTCAATGTCCATGATTTTCACATGTGAATACATAGGGCGATGACTGAAGGCAGCTATGTCTCTATTCGGTCTCTATGTCATGCAAAGTATATCTCCTGCCTTTCAACACTGGTCAGTCTATGTCAATCTCTCGTTTCACCAATCCGGGAAGGTAAACACATGTAGAAATAATGTCAGGGCACTGGAATAGGTGTGTAGCTCATGTGCCTCTAGATAAGAAAATTCAAGTGACCAGCAGGCTACTGACTAGCCGTGGTTGTCTTGCATGCGCCCTTGGCTGTGCTGCCTCCTGATGGCCCTGCCCTTTGCACCTGCAGTAACTGGCCCATTGGCTGCGGGAAACTCAGAGCACATCCTCAGTTGGTGCCTTAATCTGTTCCGTTTGGGTTTGTCCAAAAATACAGCACCCCCAAAATCCAGTGCTAGTGAGGATACCTAGAGATTTCCAGGTAGTGACTGGCGCCAACAAGGGGGTGGGCTTCCATGTGGCTCGACAGCTTCAGGACGCAAAAATGTGGGAGGTGTCCATCAGTTACAAAGTTCGATCAAGATTGTGCAAACTTACTGTATACCAAAAAGTCAGTTTGGATCCTTAAAACACATTAAAACACCAATCATTTTTGATGGTTAAAGTTAAACATCCCCATTTTTGGATGGCAAAACACACATCTTTTTTTGGATACTGGGCACTTTTTTTTTGATCCCATCCAGCAACGTCACAAAAGGAGGCCGGACTGCGGGTGATCATTGCCTGCCGCAACGAGCTTTTGGCAAAACAGGCAGCTGCCACATTGGGCTGTGAATATGAAATCTTGGATGCTTGGATATGCTTGGGCTGTGGAAAGTGTGGGAAACAGGCGAAATGGGATGCTCTTGTGGGTTATATAAGTTATATATTTTCATCTTATGGATTATCTATAGACATTTCCCAATAGTGTTGGGCTGCGATAGCAGCTTGGACTGTGAAAGTTCATGACCAAAGGGTTAAAATTATTGCCCCTTTCTCGTTGCGACCTCTAGATACCTTTGGTCCATGTTCACAAGATGTCATATTGTGACCCCAAATTCAATGTCAAACTCCTGGGCCAGTTGACCTCAAGATCACCCCAAAAAACCAGATGCCTGAACAGCGCCATGATATCCGCATGATCGGACAGTTACGCGTATCCACAATAATTCCGTAAGTATCTCCATCTTTTCCCATGATGTTCATGAAATCCCCAACTATCCCCAACTTATTTCCATTCTCAGCCCATTTTTTTTCCCTTTGCCCTTCGACTCACCAAGGATTTGGCATCAGATGCTTCAATCGATGCCTTTGCCAAGCAGATGGAGACGAAGTATGCGCAACTGGATGTGCTGGTGAACAACGCCGCCATCGCCTTTAAGGTCCCTGGAAAGACAGGACTTCGACGTTGAACAGATGTTAGATGTCAACAATGTGTCAACAAAAATAATATTTGATATGTATTATATATATAATTACATATGTTGATAATTAAGATGTGTTATATCTGAAATGTTATTATCATATGTTTTTCAAAAAATGTTTTCCGTACCTCCATCATGAGATATGACAACATGTATACATGTACACATAGATACGTATATGTGTATTACATATATATATATAACGATAATAGATGCACACACACACACAGAGACACGTAATTACGCGCACTCCACCAAGCCTCCACTCAAAAGCTGCAATGTCTGACGGGACTCGCACTCCGCGATCCGTCTTCGCAGTCACCTAAAATCTTTGCGCCGGAGCGAGGACGTTCTCACAGTCCTCGGTGTGTCCAGCCTGGCACACCCCCCGGACCCCCACCCCCTACGCCTCCGGATATCTCACCCCATATCCAGTTTTTGGCGCCCGTGACACCACCGGAGTTATTGGACCAATCACCAGGCACACCAGACAGCCAATAGCAACCAATGTCTTTCAGGAAAAAAGGACAACATTAGATGGTAATACTTTCAATACAACGTCAATACATTCCTGTTCCTATCTATTCTGTAAGACACTTGTCTTTCTGGTGTTTTTTTCTGTGGCACATGCAGCGCTCGCATGTTAAGACCTGAACGCCTATTCCCAGAGAAAGCAAAAAGAAGCCCAAACTGCGGGTCATCGGGGGGGCGGTGAGCACACACACACACATATATATATATACAGATACACATCAACACAAATCATGATATAAAATGATATAAATGGTATATGACCTGTACATATTCTATTTCATTTTTCATGTTGTTCAAACCAATCCCAGACAGCCATCGGAGCCCAGACTTCGACAGGCCGCGGATCCCACGCCCTTCAAGGATCAGACCGTGCCAACGTGGCGCGGCCGGAAGTAGTTTTAACCCATATAGAGCGCATATATATAATATATTAATTATTTTTCATAGTACATAATAATAATGATTTTTGTTTATTTATTTATTTTTTTTAAAACTGTTATTATAATCGTTATTGTCATCCCGAAGTAAATAGAATATGGAATTTTCGAACATATTTCCGTTTTTATGAGGATTGTTTGGACATCCCATATTCTATCTACTCCAAGATGACCATATAATATAACATGCAGAAACGCATTGGCTTCGCGGCTGCTGCAGGTTTGTATCTACCAGGTTGTCACGGCATTGGGAAGTTAGCCACTTCAACTGCGATGCACCCTGCAGTCCTGTCAGCCCCAGATGAATAAACCTTGAAAAACCCTGAGGCTATCTGCCATCAGTATCTGACACCCTTCAAAAACAACACCCAGGGGCGATGCCGGGTTGACATGATCTCGTTTGAACAGGGGGGCCTGCGGATCAACCCCAGAAATTCACGGATCATATGCAGTATTGCATGACATTTTTCTTGCCTGCATGATGCTAGAGCCTAACATAGATCCTTGACTCCTTCACATACTTCAAAATAATCTGGACTTTGGCAGGGGTGCCCATTCAAAAGTTGTTCACTCCCCGCGAGGACACGTCATCCCACCACTCCTGGGATTCCTGGTCAGCTGCAGGTTGGCGATCAACTTCTTCGCCACCATGCGCCTCACGGACCGTCCTAACTTGGCGACGTTTCTTCGAAGGGTTGAAGGGTTACCTTCTGAGAAAACTAACAGATAGTTACGGAAACTATGGAAACCATGGCCCTTTGATAGTTAAATTTTACCTATTAAAGATGGTGATTTTCCATAGCTATGTTAGTTTACCAGAGGGTATATGAATAATGTTAGTGATTTTCCAGTTCGCAAACTGTTCAATTCAGTTCATTGGTCGCCCCACAGGACCGGCTCCTACCTTTGCTTCGTGCTTCTGCCATGAAAGGCGGCCGCCCGAAGATTGTGAATGTGGCCTCCATGGCCGGAAAACTACGGCAACTGAGTCAGAAACTGAAGGTCTTGGAATGTTTGGGAAAACTTTGATTTGCTTGGTTTAGATTGGTTTAGATAGATATATAATTAATTATAATTATATACATATACATATACATATATTTGGATTCACATTTGAACAGCAAGTGAAAGGAATTTCAAACATAGTATCATGTATTAACATATTATATGTATATATTTATAAATACACCTATATACATTTACATATCATATATGATCAATTACTATCATAGATTATCATACCACTTGTATCATCGATTATCATGGATCTGAGGCCCAGCCCTGCAGGCGCAGTTTGCTTCGGACACCTTGGATCGCAACAGGTGGGGGGGGTTCTTTTTCGAAGGTTGACTCAGCAAGGTCGTTTTTGTAGGTTCTCATACTTTGTAACCCATGACGGATCCATGGTATGGTATATGTGCTAACATGAATGGGGTATATTGATGGTAAATGATACCATATATACCATACATGGATCCTATGGGTAATGGCTTTGAATCGGTTTCAAACGAATCTTCCATGGAATTTAATATGATTTCGATGGGTCTCCATGAATTTACATGGACTTACATGTTTTAATGGGGGATGTTGGCCGAAAAATGGGAAAACGAAGGGGGAAAAACAGCGCAATGTTTTTCCGCGGAGTTTCGCAGCAGATCTCGTCATCTCCGCTGCCATCAGATTGGTGTCTCTCGTTGAGAACTTCGTGGCAGCAGTGCAATCTGGACGGCACAAAGAGATGGGCGAAGCTGGCGAGTTATTTGTGGGGTATAACCCCAAGTTGTGGCCATGTGATAGGAAAAACGATGAGAACCCATCAAATTTGGTTCTTTCAATGTGGACAATATGAAAAGAATTATGATAGCCCAGAAATTTTGGGGGTACCCGAACCAATTCCAACACCTTTGAAGCTAAGGTCTGATTCCCTTATGAAGTAACAAACCTGTAGGTTGAGCCTCCAGCCGCAGTTGTATGTATATATTTATACAAAGGATATTTTTTGTGCATTGGCACCTTCGTGGTCGGTTCATGTCCGCACTTGGTACTGGTACCTCAAAATGTTGGTGATCTTGTGACATTGTGGGACCTGTGCTCGCGACAGGATGGAGCAATTCCAACTATGGCATGTGGGCACCTGAGATCGATGGTGGTTGATGGTTTTGTCTCGGACCGATGATGCTTCAGAGACTCTTGACAACAAGAGGTGCAATGAAGTGAAACCATGTTGCAGGTTAGTCATGACTATATAGTCAATGTAGGCGTGTCCAAAAATGGGATATTCCGCCCAAGACAATGATTTTTGATGTCTGGGTGGAATCTGCGGATGCAGCAAATCCCAGGATTTTTGCATCTGCCATGGACTAACACTGTGAGTGTTGGTACGGCTCATGCATACATCTCTTGCCATGATTGTTGCAAAACCATGCAAAATCTGTTTATTTCTGAAAACAGGGTACAATTTATACAATGACGAGAATTCATTGGACGAAATATGAGGGTATTAGTTGGGGTAACATATAAATATATATATATATATATATTATATACATGGTAATTATTCTCAGTGCTGACCAAACTTGAAAACCATCACCAATTGAACTGTACAAATTTATAACGAAGACACTTGTATAATACACTTCAATCGACCAATATAAGCCACCAATTAGTGATTTACTTGTATAAGCCACTTATATTTATATATATATATATATAAATAGTTTATACCATTACCAAGTGGCTAACCCTTGGGTAATTGTTCAGCTATGGGATTCTTATATCCCAAAAAGACACTCTACCAGGTCGAAACTGGCCTTAATCGCCTTCACGCGCTTGGTGGCGCGAGAGGAGCCGACAATTCAGGCGAAAGATTTCAGCTGTAACAATGTGGGTATGTTATCCAGAAAAGATGGTTTGGTGATGTTTGGTGATGTTTGTTGATGATGATTTGATCTTAGTTTAGGAATTCTTTCGGATACAAAGTTGCTCCCGGGGTCGAGATTGATAGACCATTCCCGCTGTTCACGTGCCGAAATGGGATTGGACTCTGAAGTTGGACAATGTAAGCCTTGCACCAGGATTTAATAGCAATCCAGCGAATTTTGAGCTATATATGAAGTCACAGTATTGAAACGCAGCAGAGTCACAGATATGTTTTGAGTGCCCCACATGGAAAGGTCAATCAACTCGTACCGCTCAGGTGAATGCGTGCTGCCCAGGTTACTGCCGGACTGACATGTGGCCAGCTTAGAATTCATTGGTGTCTTTGCTTTCAGGAAATCTGACCCACCAGTTCTACCTCAATCTTTGCAGTAGGGGTCCTGGCCAAACCCTGAAACAGCAAAACATTCAAGCGACACACAGCACCTTGAAATAGGATGAAATGGGAGTGTTGTGTACTAATACAAAAACTGACCATTCGTGACCAATACCAGCGTCGTCGTCATCATGAGGTTTCATCCCTCTTTTTGTCGACTCCTTTGCTGCTTATCTTGCCGTTTATTTGGGTGGTCTCAAGGTCCTCGAATCGCGGTGGTCAGGACCCAAGCGTTGGGGCGCGCACGGTAGCGCTGTGTGCGCTGCTGTCGCCGAGCGCTCCCAGTGGTGCCTTCTTTGAGAACCAACAAATCTCTGCGTGGTGAGAAAAGATCCCAACACCTCTACGTGAGAGGTCGCAGGATTGATGGTATTGATTGGGGGCATTCCTTTTTTGAACTACTGGTATTTTGGGAAGAAAACAAGAGATGGGAAGAAGAAGAAGGAGAAGAAGGAGAAGAAGAAGAATAAGAAGAAGAAGAATAAAAGAAGAAGAAGAATATGAAGAAGAAGATGAAGAAGATGAAGAAGAAGAAGAAGAAGAAGTAGGATTGATGGCCATCAACAACAGTGCAGCAACTATTTCAGCATCCAGACTGTACCACATATTTGATGGTAATGATTATGATATAACTCAAACGGGATATGGCTGCTCCACTTCTCAACCATCAAACACTGGGATGAAGGGGTTCGAGGGACACACCAAGATGTTCTTAATTTGCAGCTTAATGAGGAATGAGGATCAGAATGATTTTCTCAGCGCAGGAAGTGTGGTATGAAATCACAGTAAGCCTTGCCAATCGATTAGAAATGCCAGTGGACACGGCTGCAAAAAGGAACTGCATCAGTTGTAAAGAGCCAACGCCCCCATGCATGCTTTAAACCCAATAGCCCATATTTTACTTTACCCCGTTAGGGTTAGTGACAACCATACTGTACCACGCAGGTCCAAGATGCTGAAGCAAAAGAGACCGCAGAGGCCAAAGGTGAGGCAACAAGCAAAGCCAAGAGGCGGCCGGGGAACAGCTTGCTGAACTCCTGCTTGGGGGGCAGTTGGGATGGAAAAACTGGATATAAGTATGGCAATCACCCCTGTAAGTTTGGGAATATGGTTAAACATCCAGATTCTGGATGGCAAAGAGAGATAGGACAGTTGGTAGACGATGAACCATCATGGTGGTTGCATGGTGCAATTCCACGATTTTGGCAAATGATGTAGATAGTAGATGCAACCTGTGGAAACTGGACTTGGTTTCGGAAGATCACATACGGAGCTCCGTGATCATGACTTTTCGGCTCGCAAGTGGGTGGGATGTGGGCCTCAAATCTTCCCCAGAACATGTGAAAGCAATCTCTTGCTATTTGGACATCCTGCAATGAAAATACTGAAGTCACTTGCACACATCTTTGAAAAGAGACTAAGAAAAATATAAGCAAAATCAATTGAATTATCTTGCAGCTACATGGTGAATTGAATCCCAAGCACAACCCGACATTAAAGGACACTGAATTCCTAGGCCCTAGGCAGGATGCTCGCCCGTGCCGCCAAGCGTCGGCGCACGAGCCAACCAGAGCTGGACTACTATCAGATTCTGGGGCTACGCCGTGATGCAAAGCACCAGGACATCATCCGGGCCTACCACTGGGAAGCGAAGCAAACCCACCCAGATCGGCCTGGAGGCAGAGCCTTGGACAATCTTTGGTCAATCTTTGGACAGTCTTTGGACAATCTTTGGACAATAGAAAGTCAGAATAGATGCCAGGTAGAATGCCAGAATAGAATGTCAGATAGAATGCCAGACAGAATGCCAGAGAAAATGTCAGAATAGATGCCCGATAGAATGTCAAAATAGATGCCAGATTGCCAGATAGAATGCCAGAATAGAATGTCAGAATAAAATGCCAGAATAGAATGTCAGATAGAATGCCAGACAGAATGCCAGAGAAAATGTCAGAATAGATGCCCGATAGGATGTCAGAATAGATGCCAGATTGCCAGATAGAATGTCAGAATAGAATGTCAGAATAGATGCCAGAATAGAATGTCAGATAGAATGCCAGACAGAATGCCAGAGAAAATGTTAGAATAGATGCGCGATAGGATGTCAGAATAGATGCCAGATTGCCAGATAGAATGCCAGAATAGAATGTCAGAATAGAATGCCAGAATAGAATGTCAGAAAATATATGCCGTATATACGTCCAGATGAGATGTCAGAAACTATGACAAAATAAGGTCACGGTGGGTATCACTCGAAGTAAAGTATTTTTTTGGTGGGTCTTTCTTTCTGGGAAGTTCATGCGAATACCTCGTTTCCCATTTCGAATTTCTCTTGAGTGCGTGGGTATAAGTCCTTGAAGGAAGACAACTCTTGTGAGGCAAAGAGGCGTTCCAAACCTTGGCCCATGCTTACGAAGTGCTCGCTGACGATGCGAAGCGACAAGCCTACAACGCCAGCATAGTGGAGCGAGGCAGCTGTGATGGGGCTGCGGCCACCCATGATCCAAAGCCAAGGTGTGAAAGGCACATCTTGGCCGAGCATCCTGAGGCCTTCGTGAAGCTTCTTCTTAGCTGCAAAATGGCGCTGTGGGCGCGGCTGCTCAGAGGTTTGACAGGAGCGCAACTGCAGAAGCTTCTTGATTGCTTGCACTTTGAGGAGAATGGGCAGAGGTTATTGACCCGCAGACAAGCTGGGGTGTCCTACTCTCAAGATCTCCGGCGACCTTGCTATTTGTATGCAGGTGCGGGGAACAGCTTTTGGGCAGAGGTCCTCATTCACGGCATATGTTTCGCCACCCCTCGTACTACGTCCAGGGCAGTGGCAGCCTACTACCATTCCGCGGTAGTGGAGCTGAAGCGATTGGTTCAAGAAGGCATATCGGCAAATCCTTTCGGCAGTCTTGAAGATGCAATTATCCGTGGGCTTTCAGGCCTGGACACCCAAGGCTTGACTTGCCCACTTTTGTTTTCTGTGCGTATTACTAGTAGAAGGTTTGGAAATAAGGATTTCCGAAGCAGCACTGTGGATGACATCCATGTGGCTCTGACGATGAGACAAGAATCATACAATGCTGCCAGCGCCAAAGCGTTGAAGAAGCTGAAGGAGAAATGGGCGCAGATGGCAGGTGACGGGGCTGAAAAGGCTCAGGGCTTAAGGCCAGGCACTGTTCGGAAAAGGAATTGTGGGGGAAGGGGAAGCTTGTGAAGACAAGGCCAGCTGTGCCGATCCTGAATTTGTTTATTTGATGTTGCCTTTATTCGCATACAGACGAAACTGGCCGAACAGTTACCTGTAAACACTGTAGCTTATTTGCATGTTGCAGGGTTTGGTTTACTTTTCGGCACGTCCTTCTCAAAGCCTGCCAGGCAAAAGACCGCATCGCGGCTCGCAGGCTACATCTTGGCGCAGCAAGAGGCCAGAAAAGACGCTCCTTTGGCCCGGGTTCGCAGATCCTTCAAGCAGCCGGCAGATGTCGTGGTCCAGGCACAGCTCAAAACGCGGCTAGTACTAGTACTGGCAAACCACTCCGTTTGCCGTTTGCCGCGCCGTGTCGATGACGTGTCGGAACATCAAAAAACGCTGTGTTTTGTGGGACAAAATGCACATGTCCATGATAATGGCTTTCATCTTGCAACGCACAGCTTAGCAACCTGTGCGTTGAATGTTACATCATCATCATCATCATCATCATCATCATCACCACCATCGTCGTCGTCGTCCTCCTCCTCCTCCTCCTCCTCCTCGTCCTCATCATCGTCATCATCGTCATCATCATCATCATCATCATCATCATCATCATCATCGTCATCGTCATCGTCATCGTCATCGTCATCGTCATCGTCATCGTCATCATCATCATCGTCGTCGTCATCATCATCATCATCAGCACCACCACCACCACCACCACCATCATCATCATCATCATCATCACTATCATCATTATCATCAACAGTATCAACCCTGAACCCAAAACCCTAAACTCCTTGAATTTTCTCTCGAATATAAAGTTCAACGGGGGTGGGGATTTCATGATGCCCTAGAATTTCTTTTGAAACATCTTTAAGATTCCCGTGAATCAATATCCTTTGATGTGGCCGAACCGGGGGGTTTGCACGTACTAGTACCAAGAGTATTAAGCGACAGTAGACGTTCATTGAAAGTCAGGGTTTGGCGAAGGGATTTCCATCATCCCAGAGCCATCCGATCCCAAAACATGGAGGAAGTAGTGTTGATATTGGCCTTCAAGTGTTTTTGCAAATTTCTTCCAGAGTCAAGTTTGCATCCTGCCACCATTTCACCAGGTTCCCTTTCTTGGTCATTGGGCCTCAACGCTTGGACTTGGACCAGATCAGCTCCGAAATCGCCTCAGCTCATTGGAGGGCCAACAAGCCCTAAAGGACTTCTTTGCACGGCATCCTTTCGCACTTGAGGATACGAAGTCCACCAAACTTCCCAGAGAAGTGTTCGGTTTCATTGGCCTTGTGTCTTGGTCTGGCCCATATTTTTTGTCAGACATTTGACTTGAGAAAGTGGATGACCCTGTCATAAGGGGTACGTGGCGGGAGGGCTTGGTGAATTTGATTGACGACTTTCCACAGCATTCATCTTGCACATAGTCTTTTGATGTTTGTCTTTCCACATACGACTGTGAGGTGGATCTTTGCCAGCTCTTGGTGCTGAACAAGGAGTACTGTGAAATGGGGAAGGAGCAGATCAAGACCAGATGCCAGGGCACCTTCACCCCATCTACCCAGGACTTTGGAAATGAATGTCAGCACCTCATTGAATTTGTGAACTGGGGATTCCTACAGCAAACCCGCCTCATTGATTTGCGACACCTTCCGGCTGAAGCACACAGTGATTTCCTGTGGGCTGTGCTTTGTACATTGGAAAAGCTGGAGCGTGTGCTAGTGACGCACGCGACGCAGGTTCCATGTTTGAAGTCCAGGCAATTTGCAGTGGAAGTCTCTTTGCTGGCCTCGGCCTGATAGCCAATGCCCATGTCCTCTGATGTCCTTTGGTTCCAATGCCCCCTGAAAATGGTCCGGTTCAGCGGCACTTGGGAGTTGCGATTTGAAACCGAAGGAGAGGGGAGCTGCTTCGAAGCCGACCTGCTATCTTCTCCGACACATGCACATTGCCAACACAATCGTAGAGAATTTGGGGTAGATGGTGATTGATGATCTGATTGGTCGTTCACAACACGATGGAATTTGAAGATGACGACCGGAGCTGCAGCAACATGATTGCAATTTATTTTGTAACGTACTACTAGTATAGTATAAAGAAGTAAATGTGGGTAACCATGTGTAGATTACGTGTTGCTGATGCCTTTGCTGCCTCACTTCACAGCCAGCTCAGCTAGCTCCACCAGCGCCAGGAAAAAGAAACGGAAAACGAAGAAAGACGAAGGTCAGAAGGAAACTGAGGTTGAGGCTGAGACACAGGGGCCTGATGGGTGATGTGGTTGGATTGTCATCTAGGAAAAACAATGAGATATTTTTCGGGCTTACTGGGTGGAGGCCCTGAAATTATAAGGTTGGTTTTATAAGATACATGTGTGACAACCGCCCGCACTGGAGTGTTAGCTCCGAAGTTCCAATGAAACCATGTATATCCTATGTTGGGCTTTTGTAGGGCTCCTGTTGGGGGTATGTTGGGCACATGTTGGCTCTATGTTAGGCCGATGTTGGGCCATCTTGGGCCTATGTTGCGCCCATGTTGGGCCTATACTGGCTCGGTGAGCCATGTTGGGGGCCATGTTGGGGCCAAGTTGGGCCCATGTTGGGCCTATGTTGGGCCCATCTCGTGGGCCATGTTGAGCCCAAGTTTGGCAATTTAGCCGATTTTAGGTCCCTTTAAAAAACAGAATTCTAGAGCGATAAAGATCCCCCCAAGCTAAAGCTTAATAACTATTGCAATTGGTTCTGGTTAATGCGTGCACACAAAAAACGCATCGGCATCTTCGGCGCGGGCGGATTTGGCCTTCACTGCCTGTTGGTTCTCATTTTTGTTGTGTTATTTTCAAGATTGCCCATCCAAAGTGCATTTCCCATTCCCATCAGCCAGGCGCCAAACAGCGACATTCTGGCGGCTTTGAACATGGACTCCGCCGAGGTAGTCAAACTCATGGGGGGTTCAATGGGAAAATCTGGGAAAATCCGGAGGGTTGATTAAATCCCGGTGCATCCCAGCAATGTTTGGGGCGAAGATATACTCATTTGTCGGATACAGTAGAAATATACATACAGACATACATACATACATCCATGCATGCATGCATGCATGCATGCATACATAGATAGATAGATAGATAGATAGATAGATACATAGATACATAGATACATAGATACATAATAGGTAAATGAAATCTGCAAGCGATATTGGATCACTATGAATGGATGCAGCCAAGTTGTGTTTGGTGTCAGTATCGGGGTAAGCCGCGACACATCACTGAGTCACAACGAATTTTGGCAGACCCCAAAGCAATGCTGATAGACACTTCCAAAGAGAACCAACAACATGGGATTCCATTATTTTGATTGTGCTTATACGTTGCAGTCACTTACTTAGTTCTGTTATATGTTGTCCCAGTAGGAGTTTGGCGTTCCAAGTCGCAGAGAACAATGCATCATCGGCTCCAGCAAGTTCCCGGACCACTTCTCTTTGACCCAGTTGTAAAATCAGTTCCACGAGGCGCTTGAACAACGAGAGCTGGTTCGCACGGTGCGCCCTGCCAGGGGAAACGGTTCTGGGGGTTGGATTTCATTTCAGAAAATAGAATTCTGGGGTTGTTTACCCTTTCCACATATTTTTTCCCGGGAATATTCTTTTCTATGTTGAAACAAGCAAGATTTCCATCATTTCTCAGACAGAGGGACAGGGTGTCCAAAGTAGATCTTATTGGCCAGCATTTTTTGTTGCCAAAGATCAATCGCTTTTCCCCAAATCGGTCGATTTCAGAATGACACCTCCATACACAAGGTGCATAGTTTTTAGTGGGTGTTAGCATGGCTGCCCGGCTCATTCTGCAGTTTTACAGACGAATCCGCGGCCTCTGCGCCGGGGCCTGAAAAAAAACATGCGCGAAATGGATGGCCCGGATGGCGATGTTCTGCCAATGGCAGGGAGCCTAAAGAGGGTTGCGTGGTGATCCAGCATTGGCAAATTTGGTGAGGTATTTCACAGACTTGTTCTCAACATAGTTTTGTTTTTTGTCAAACCATTAACAATATCCTTCTGAAATCTTTTAAACACATCCCAATCATATCATCCGAGTAGCCATCTATCATAGTGGTCTTGCTACATAGCTTAGCTGCAGAGCTGCAGTGGCAAGTTTTGAGAGATGTATAGCATTCCCCAAAAAGATGGAAAAGTAAAATCCAATCCTGAAATAGCGATGAATTACCTTCGTATCTTTATTCATTCTTTTAGGGGGTTACAAGAAAGTGTCAAAATGTGTCAAAGATGTGATTCGAAATGTTCTGATCACCCCAAGAGAAGGTCTCATATAGAGTCCCCTGCTTGTGAGTCCTTCGGGATCTTTGCTTTGTATTTTATTTTTGGAAAGATGATGTCAATCCCTGGTCGTTAACTGGAGGGTTACCCGGTTACAGTCATAGCCAAGGCTAGAAAGCCATGGTACCTCCCCATTTAACAAACCAACGGTTTATGAATCCGGGGTTGACATAGTCATAGTAATGATAATCAAAGGAAGTTTAGTGGGAGAAACTTCCGTGTTACGGACTTTTAGAATGTCAGGGAAAGAGTTAGTCAAAGAAAGAGTTAGTCAAAGAAAGAGTTAGTCAAAGAAACAGTTAGTCAAA
>Ga0126342_10004258_pt1 | contig 24287 bp, 17 predicted proteins | sample Cyp1metagenome_FD_92528 | JGI IMG/M metagenome (GOLD analysis project Ga0126342, IMG submission 92528) | Coral microbial communities from Lord Howe Island, Old Settlement Bay, Australia - Cyphastrea 1 metagenome | ecosystem: Host-associated > Invertebrates > Cnidaria > Coral ...
ATAAGTGAAAATAAGTGAAAATTAGTCAAAATAAGGAAAAATCACTTCTATGATAAGTTCATATAACTACTAATATCTTCATTAAGTGCCTAAAGTGAAAATATCTGCATTTTGTGGTCTTAGCATGTGAGACGTTCTCTGCTGCCAGAAACATCAAGTTAGCAGATGAAAGCGGCCCTCGGCCGCTCCGGACTCGTGAAGCTCCGTGGTGCCTCCACAACCGAACCCCGCGAGAGCTGCGTCAGGTTGACACCGGCACCGAGCTCATGTTCAACTCTCTGCAGGTCGAGGTTTCCGTTGCACAAGCTGGTGGAGGCAGTTTGATGGAACACCCAGCGGAACCACAAGCGGATGAGAAAGTCTCAGTGTGGAGGCTTCAATGCCACACCGATTGGTGCATGAGGATCCGGGAAGCTTGCCAACACAGGGTTGACCAATGGCTCTATGGAGCCGTTGGCGTCAAGCCCACAACGCTCCGTGCTCTTCATCTAGGCCCCCCGGAAGTGGTTGGCCGTGCTTTGATCGACGGAGCTGAACCATGGCGCACCCGGCCGACTTGCGGCCTACGAGGACGCGGATCTGATGGACGTTTCCTGACTGCACGGGCAAAGGAATATCCCAGCGCCCTGTGCAGGAGCATCCTGGTGGCAGTCCTGAAAGGGCTACGTCACAGGATTCACCGTGATGGTGTCGCGGAAATTTTTTCCCCAGATCATGCGCAGCTGAATTGGCTCACGCATATGTGCAGTCAATCTGAGGCCTTTACTCTGCAGTCATATCTGCCTGACTATCAGAGAGCATAAGGCCTGAATTTGTTTTGTCTGCATGCCCGCGCGAGGAGACTCCAAGCGGCGGAATGGAATGGAACATTAATATCCCAGACCTTTGATGACCTGGCTGTATCTTTGGGGAGATATGTTGGATCCCAGGAGATCCCGAGAGGATCTCTGACAATGCCAGCTGGCGGCGTTTTTCAAAAACGTTGATGTAAAAATTCTGGAGGCAAAACATGTGAAACACATTTCGAACAAAATGCCAATTTCGATTTTTTCGACCTCAATGGAAGACTTGTTGTAGAATCCAAGGTATGTTTCGATGGTTTGATAGTATGCATTGATGTTGCTTGTGCTTGCGACTTTCTTGGGATATGTGCATTGCTGTTACATACATGCACATGCATACATCCATGCGTCCATCGATCAATCCATACATACATTCATACATACATACAATCATACTATATATATATGTATATCAACTGCGAAGATTATTCTTAAACATTTTTATGGAATAAGTTACTCTGTTGTTACAATGTTTTCGTGTTTTTGACTAGATGCCTATGTATCTTGCTGAAATCTCCATTCCCATCTTGCTTCCAACTTCGAACTCCACCATGGATTTGGACGTTAATTATCCAAAATTCATGGAGTTTCACCTCCAGCATGTCCCATCATTTTTGCATGGCTACAATGGCTAATCATTTTGTTGGGAAGTAACACTCCATCTTTTGGAGATGTAAGTTTCATTCCCCCTGAGGCTAAAGATCCAATATTTTCAAGTAAAGTGATTTTTCCACTTTTGAAAAATTGTCAAAACCACATCGTTGCACCTATGGCCATGGGATGAAATAATTCCTGCAACTAGCTGCTTATATCTCTCTTAGATCAGTTTTTACTTGGCCAGTTACAACTCTGTGTAGTTTTGTTTATACATCATTATACATCCCACTATGGTTGTACAGTTATACATAATTGTACTATGTTATACTTACCATAAACAGCAGTTGTTGGACTTACCCTCCGGTAATTTAACAGTCTGCTATTGAAAATGGCCCATAGAAATAGTAGATTTACCTATTCAAAATTGTGATTTTCCATAGCAAACTGTGAGTTTACCAGAGGGTATCCTATTAAAAAAAAAAACTGTTAATTGGTCCATTATCCATTATTAACCATTCTGAACCATTATTAACCTTTATCAACCATTATCAACCACTATCAACCATGATTAACACTATTAACCACTATTAACCATCATCTCTCCAGCATATCTCCGTTATTAAACCTTAATCCAACCTTGCTTTCGGGCGAGAACTCTGGGCTTCGCCAACCGCGGATGGCCGGATGGCTATCCCCTGCCTCACGTTCCAACTGCTGCGCCCGGCCCAGGGTCGTTCGTTCTTCGCCCTAAGACACCAGTGGGCTGGAAGAGAAACATATATATATATACATACATACATATATTATATACCCTCTGGTACACTAACATAACTATGGAAAATCACCATGTTTAATGGGTAAATCCACGAACTAAATCACCATTTTCAATAGCGAACTGTTACTTTACCAGACATTACATTTGTTTTATAACCCCATGTAACTATAGTCATAAATGTCATAAGTACCATAAACACTAGTTATTGTAGTTGTAAACCAACTTTGCTATCTTGGGGGGCCCACATTGTATATATATAGTTATACATATTTTGCATACATATATAAATATATATGTGCATGGTATATGTTTATTATACATATATATATATGCTAGTATTTTATATCATATCAAAAAAAAAAACACACATATATATATATATGTATTATATGTAACCTTATGGATCCTAATGGGATATAAAACCAACTTGACATGATTTTGTTGCGGATTATCCTCTGGTGATCATATGATCGGTTCGGGGATTTCCGCCATGTTTGATGACAGGAGAATATGATAAGCATGGCCAATCAGCCAGATACCCTGCAAAAAAAATCTTAGCTGGTGAACGTAGATAATCCCATTGATACCAAAAGACTATTTTGGATTCAAGTATCCATCCAAGATTGACCTAGTAATGTATCATCTGGCCAAGTGATGCTCATAGTTTTGCTCTTTCTTCGCAGTAGGCTAGGCCACAGTCCATCGAATGTGTACCTAAGGAATGTCCCAAGCTCTTTTGGGAGCGTTGCTCTTTTGGCAAAATGAAAGAACACTAATATCTGTTGACATTCTGGGTTACAGCATCATACTCGAGTTGGATGTGCATCCAAAAAATGGTAAAAGCTCCAGAACCAACTAATATATATATAATCCATATATAACCTGTGTATATATATATATATAATATAGTTTTAAAACATACATAAATACATTAAACAAAATAAATAAATAAATAAATAAAAATAAATAAATAATATATATATATATATATATACCATCTATCGCCCATATGGGTTCTTACACAGTTATGATGCTGAGGATACACATCCATCCAAGCAGCAAATTGCACCATCTCGGGCACAAGTTGACCGGCAATCTAGGTAGCTAGGTTGGCCAACTATACTAGTGAACTATGGTGGATGCTTATGGCAGATGTCAATGAGGTTAGATCTATGGATATCTATGGCAAATTACCTATACTGGTTGGTGGTATACCTACCCGGACCTACCCCTCTGAAAAATATGAAAGTCAGTTGGGATGATGAAATTCCCAATATATGGAAAATTAAAAAATGTTCCAAACCACCAACCAGACCTATATATTTAGGTTCACGGTGGCATCTATGGGCTGAATCTAAGCCAACCGAGGCATGACCCCAACATTCCGACGTCTCCTGCAACTCGATGATCTCTCCCTGGATGCGTTGACCTTGACACAACGTAGATGGAGATATGATATGATGGAGATATGCTGGAGATACGGTGGTTCAAAGTGGTTAGTAATGGTTGATAATGGTAAATACAATGGAGGTTTCCAAAGTCATAGGGGATCCCAGTCATCCAGTCGTCATGGATGACCGGCTTGTGGAAACCCCAAGAGTTGGATGGTGATCCCATCTCCATATGTACAGCTTGGGTCACCTTAAGAAAAGGGCTTGATTCCCCATGATGTGTTAGAAAATGCCATTGAAGAAAACAATGGAAACACCCCATGTGTAGATCTTCCCTGATTCCTGAAAGCATTTTTGGGGAAACCCCCATCCTTGTCCCCCAGAAACCAACGGCTGTCCATCCCACACCGCGTCGTGCAGATGCACAGAAATTGCTTCGTTTATGACGGATCATGACGGATCATGACGGATCAATAAACAAGTATAAACTACCGAACTTAGGTTGACCCGCATACCGGATGTTGGATTTGAAGCAACAATCTACTGAGAAGCTCTTAAATAGATTGTGATTCGCAGAACTCACATGAAAAATAGATTCGAAGTGGGATAATTTTGCGGAAAACAATTGATTCATGATTGTTAATAGCTATGGCAGCTATGGGTCATACCCTCGTTCCCTTCTGTTAACATCCCCCAAAAATGGTACCAATCGGATGTTTATCTCAAAATATGGTAACATTTGGAAGATGACCCGTCCCAAAAAACAAACCACAGCTTTTATGGTTTCCAAGTTTCACCGAAAAGATGAAATCACCAAGCAGTTCTACAGAAAAATCACTTCTTGTAGACAAAAAAGAAAAACATACCCTCTGGTATTTTGTTGCATAACTATTGAAAATAAACCGTTTAGTTTGTTGATTTACCTATTCAAAATGGTGATACTCTATAGCAAACTGTGAGTTTACCACAGGGTAAACACAAACCTGGTTGGTGGTTTCGACCTCTTCAGTATTCGTCGATCAGGATCATCATGTTTCATCCCCGGCAAATTAGAACAATTCGGAACGACCAGAAATCCATTGTTCCAGTCGGCTTTGTCTACAGATAAGGTACCCCATGGTACCCCTAAATCTGGTTATATCTGGTTGATTTTTATTTTTTCCCCCAAAACAGTGAAAACTTTTGTATCGTTTCGCTTCAGTCGTTGTCCTCGGGCGCGCGAATCGAAGGGGAAACTGTTTTAAATGCCATCTATGGCACGGTCGACGCACGTGACGTATTCACAACATCCCTTCAATCACCTCGTGTTTCGCAGACGCATAAATAAACCATTTTAGGGGATGATCCCCCCTACAGTACTTTTCCAACTGTTTACAATGAGGTCAACCTCTCACTGGTTCTATCAATACCATATGGCTTTGAGTCGAAACCCGTGGAATCCCCTTCTGTTCACGTCACAAGGGATTTGAATGATGATTTGGGTCTATGTTCATAGTTCACCCATATCATGAACATAGATCCAAATCATCATAAATCCCTTGTGTTCTATTTAGGTGGATCATCATATACGGTGCCCTGTGTGATCCACCTAAAGATGGTTCAAAATCATCAGTGATGCCTCGTTGTGAAACGCATCGTACGGCACGTTGTCGACCTTCAATAAGTGCAAAAGGCGCGTTGTGAAACAGTGAAACGAGAGAAACGCGCTCAGTTTAGGCGGCCAACCATGAAGGAATCAAATCTGTACACAAAAAATAATATATATATATAAATGTTTCCGGGAAATATAAATTATATAAGATAAATAGTATAACATACATTTAAACAAATGAAAAAAAACATGTGTATATATATAAATACACTATAGTGAATAGTAAACAGATTTAGGGATATATATATATATGTAATATAATATTATTAAAATAATATACTTTTAAACAAAAAACATACATATATATATATATATATATAAAACATACAAAATACGAAACACAAATAATATAAACAATATAAACAATGAACAATAATATATATATATATATATATTATTATTATATCATATAATATGACATAATATTAGTTTATATAATGTCTTTACTTTATATTATAATATAGTTTATTATATTATATTAAACTGTATGTATTATTTGATATTAAATGTACTATGTAAAAAATGACAAATATCGAAGATGTAAAATAAATATTTAATGTACAATGTCCAAAAACCTGGCCAACTTGGAATAATTCGCACCTCGTTTGTTCGCATGTGTGACGCTTTACCTCGCCTCGAAAAAAATTAGGTTTGGGGAATGCAGATCACGGCGGCACCTCTTATTTTACGACAAGCAGCATGTGAAAAAAAACTGTTCACAGACGGAAAAATATATTTCCCTCTATACCGTCTATACCTGATAGAAGCATTGCAATTGCGACCAAACAACCAGAACAAACAAAACCTGACTGAAAATTGTTTTTGCCCATCGTCCACTCAAAAAACATACCCTCAGCTATGTGAACAAAAACTTTTCACACACTGAACAACATATTCGCCTCTAGACCTGATAGAAGCATTGCACTTGCGACCAAACAACAAGAAAAAAACTGCCTCCGAAAAGTTTTTTGACCATCGTCCACTCAAAAAGTAAGCAAAACAACTCACCTCGTGGGGGCGTGACTTTGCCCTGTCTACCGTCTACCTCGTACCTCGTCCGTGCTCGCTCTAAGTGGCGCGGAAAAATATAGTATAGTATTATATAAATAACATAAAAGAAATATATATATATATATATATTAAAACATAAAATCAAATATAATGTATATTAATAGATTAAAAAAAACATCTATCTATGTATATATATATAACGTATATATTCAAAAATATATAATGAATAAATAACATATATATATATATAAACTAAAAAAATGCAGAAAAACACATACTGAACATACAAAAAATACACTATATACATAATATAAAAAAAAGTAAATATTGTATATGTGTATATATATATACATATGAAAAAAAAACACAATTGAAATAAAAAAAAACGGTAAAGCACTACAACATATAATACATATATATCACAATGCACAATTGATTTTTGAATAAAAAAGAACATTGTCATATCATAGTATGATATATATATATATACACAATACGAAAAAAACAAAACGTCACAAATAAAAAAGCAAAAAATACAGTATGAATAAGCAACAGTTAAATATAATGTAGTACACTACATATATGTATGTGTAAACATAATCATATATATATAAATGGTTTACCCTATGTAGATATATGGCTACATGTTTTAGCGCATATGCCTAAAGTACAACTGTGTAGATGTACAACATATGTCTTTCAATCATATATCGAACATATGGTACATGTATATGATATACACATATCAATATATGTCAAAAACATACACAGTAGTGTATTGCATTAAAACATATGCATTGTATTCAATGAATCTTGAGTATCAAATCAAACACACATCAAATATAAAATCGAATGCATACATCACACACCATACCATTAAAGAACAACATCTGTTATATCGACCAAATATCATACATAGCAAAACAAACCATCGTACACCATATTTGTATATATGTATATTGCATATATATTTATATTAAATATATACATTTTCAAATGTGTATGTATGTGTATATACATATATATATATATGCAAATACAACATAATTCAAATATGACTAAAATGTGTGTGTGCGCGTATATATATATATAACCGAAAAACAATGATATGAATGTAGGCAGATAGATAGACAGATAGATAGATAACTAGCTAGCTAGATAGCTAGATAGATAGATAGATAGATACATATATAGGTAGGTAGATAGATAGATAGATAGATAGATAAATAGATAGATAGATAGATAGATAGATAATGAATCCCCCTTACAATATTAAGCTGAACCCGGGTGGCGCTGATCTATAAGAAATTCCTTATGAAATGGGAGTTCCATGGGGATGCCTGTTTATAAAATTGAAATTATCGAAGCTACAGCAATATAGGGAACTCCAATTAGCATTTTATAAAAAAAAACAGCTTATAATATGACAGACCATAACCCAAAAAAATCACTTACAGATCATGGACGAAAAATTTACTTTTTTTGACCCAGTCCAATTCCATTTTATCCATTTTATAAGGTGGGAGTGGAAATTCCACAAATTTATACTGAAAGTGACAAACTGTCATTCTATAAGGCACCTCCAGGGCATCTTATAAGAACAAAAACTGTGCAAACCTTGACAAGTTTAAAAGGAACCATGATTTTATAACCCCAACATGTAGTAAAAAAAATATACGAATATATTTTTTTTATGCTGACCCCGCCCCCCATGTTTTCTCCTGAGGAGATGCAGGGGTTTGCCATTTTATAACCCCCAGAAAAAGGGGCGGTTTATAAAATGACAGTTCCAAGAAGGAATTTCCCAAACCCGTTGTTGCAAACGACTCCAATTTATAAGCAATTGTCATTTTTGGGTTTTAACCTGGGGGCAAGATTATTTTTTATAAATCGCGCCCCCCGGGTGGCACTGATCTATAAGGGATATTGTAAGGGGGATGATAATGATATGTAAATAACTACTCATGTTGGCCCGCCTAAAATCTGGTGTGTCTGAAAATGGGATATACCTTGAAATGGTGTGGCTTAGTGGGGAAATTGATAACAGCTGACTCTATTTTCAGACAACTGGCACGCTGCACACCCATCACTAACGAAAGGAAATCCGGATCTTCAATGGCAACAGTCTAGTTGGTTGGTGGTTGAGCTTGCCGAAAAAATGCATTGAGGGAACTCTGTTGAGATGAAGCAAGTAATTAGGCAAGTACACATTCAAAATAGCAACATGTTAACTTTCATGGAATCAGAAAATGAAATCATAGTTTTGAAGGCAGAACATAATAAATACCACCAACCAAACAATGAAGAGCCTCGACTTGAGCCTGAAATATTTTCTGCCAATGGCCCAGTGGCCTGTATGAACTTAGACGGCTTTCTTGTGACTTGGGTATGGGGGTAATCCCTAAAACATGTCATTTCGATAAGAACATGTGGACTTTTCCTTGGGTTCTGGGGTATCCTTTTTTTGAGCCCAAAACATGACAAAGCCACTTCAGCAAATCGCTTGGAAGTGTGAGGGCTCATAAGTGGGGTACGGATCAGCTCAATATTGATAGACATTACAATCCTTTTAAGTCAAAATCAGCCAAGTGGCCAATCCTTTTTCAGGCTCCTCATTATCTTCATTTCTGGATTGTTGCAATGGCCGCATTTTTCTGGGGCCGTGGTTCAACAAGCTCTTGCCTCGAATGGGATCAACTCCCATCAGTGCGTCTGCTGCAAAATTCTGAATCTGGACTCAGGTTGATGAACATCACTCCCAACCACATCAAGTTGGAGAGGAGTTGGTCCCATTTTGCCAGCCAGATTGCTCCTAAATGTTTTGATAGATGGGCTTCCACCCAGGTGACCAGATGGCCGCATGCCCAACAAGGCTGTGGCTGCGGTGTGTGGCTGGCATTCCGTGACATCGTAGCTATTCATCTAGCATCTAAAGCAAATCCTTGAAAAGAAAGAAACTTCGCTCGTCACTATTTTAGTAGGATTTTACCTTTCTATCTTTTGGGGGGTGCTTTACCTACATGATGATCTGTTTTTGACAGCCACACCCACATGCAGAACGGAGCTTCTGTTATCGCTGGTGAAGCAAGATTGACCGGAGATGAAGGGTGGATTTTTGACTCATTGGGTCAAATAACCCGTGGCAGCGTGTATCAACTGTTCGCATGTAGATTGTCGATGTAGTCTGGGCAATCACTACACCATGGTGACGTGACAATCTTTGATCTGCAACATATTTAGGGGTCATTTTGAAGGCGAAGGTAGGTAAATATAAGCCATACACGGATGATCGCCCCTGGGTTACAAGCGAAGACAAAAAATAGTGGCAAAAGAAGCTTTCTGCAGGGTATTTACTGACGCAACTGACAAACAGGTAGACCGCCTACAGATTCTTGTGCAAAAGAAAACAGACAACTGCCAACGTTTCTCTATCCCGAAGTCAAACTGATAATTGGTTCCTGCCACAAATGCTATACATACTGGTTTGTACAGTTGTTTTGCTGCTAATTCATTCTTTCCATCAACATAGCAAACCAGTAAGCCAAGAAAAACGCAGGGTTTGGAACCATAACCAGATGCAACTTGTCCCTTCAAAATTGCACATGCTTCATGCCAGTTGTGACCCATTGCCTCATTGCCACACTTAGAGACCTTCCAACGCATATTTTCTTAGTTGATGTTTCTTGGTTGGATTGATGTATGCCCATCACAATCGCAAAGCAAACCGCGTGCTGATACACTTGACCGAGATTGACCTATGCTTTACGGTTCAATCCCGTTTTAGGCTACTTAAATCCTCAGTCTGATCTTGGCGTCCAAGTTTTTGGTGACATGTGTTTCTACAACCGTGTAGGCGTTGAGATTTTTGATGTCACTGCACATGTATAATTATAGTATAGGTGGGGGGTGGTGGGGTGGGGTGAGGTGGGGTGGAATGGGGTGGGGTGGGGTGGGCTAAAAATGTCCATGTACGCTTGCGGAACTACGTCAGATGTACCGTTCTTGCACGCTTGCACATCTACGCAGTGCTACGATGTAACGTTCTTGCACGCTTGCTACGTTGTGAAGTCGGTGGTCCACATGCGTAGTGAATGGACTCGGAAGGTGCGAATGCGAGGAAAAACGAAAGTTGCAGGAACCCAACAGATTGATCGTTGTTGGTACCACCTCAAAAAAATTGCCCCAGTCAGATGAAGAACCGCACAGGCCCAACCATCAATGCTAGATTCTGGGATAGAATCTATCAGTGGATCTATCGCCACAATATGTCTAAGTGAGACATGGCGACCACATGCGAGATGAAAAAAAAGGCTCTTGAAACCTTTCGTCGTCTGATGTAGAAATTGGTCATTGAAAAAATGACAAAACGTGAGGCGTTTTGGCACATGGATGTCAAAAACACACGGTTGTGTCAATCCGTGCTACCAAGTTTTTGATGCTTACTTTTTGCATGTTTGATGCTTAAATCACGATTCTTGACAATAAAAGGTGATGCTCCGCAGTCATGAGTTTGCTTATACACCCCATTATCTATAGAATATGAAATATCTACAAGGTGAGGCCCCCTAGCAAAGTTGACTTATAACCGGGTTTATGGGACTTAGAACTTCAGAATGCGACGCTATACGGGTATGCACCTTCATATATTATCCGGATGGCTGGCTTTTAATGTGCTGGCAGGATGATTCCAAATACCCTTTAAATTCATGGTAGATAATGCAAGAGGCTCATAACCTTCCATGACAATGAATGAACTCTTTCCTGCTTCAAGATCAGCGAGGGCAGAAAAATAAAATGCCTATTAGTGGCGGTTTCCTAAAGAGCTAGTTCCCAGTTCTCATCCATTTTTTTAGATGGATTTTCCGGGTACCCAGGAGGATATATTTTGTGGAACCGACATGTAGCACGGCACTTAAAGCATGAGAAACTTGACATATTTGAACATGGTCAGATTTGGATGACTTGGGGGTACCCCCTGACTTTGGAAACCTCCATTTAGTACATTGATAAAATATAGAACAATGCATGGGAAGGAAAAAACATCGAAGCAATTTAAATCGAAAAAGGACAATCGCTCCATGGTACTCCTGTTATGGCAGTTCTTTGATCTAGGCTATGAAAAGTTTCATTTGCTGTGTTTCAGTGCTGGAATAGTTTCAGATAGTATGTAAGTATCCTGTCACAAGTACAGAGTACACACAGTATAAATAGCAGCTTCAAGCAGGCGCTGGTGTCTGAGGGTTCATTGTGATATAAGGAATATAATCTTTGCATATTCCATATTAAACCATAGCCATGTGCTATATCAACACATCTAAGCTGCAGTTTAGACTGCAGCTCTAAATATATATATATACACATTGGTGGGTAGACATTTTTTACTATTAAACAGCAGTAGTATTGGTGGTATATAAGTAGCCTTTACAACTGTATATACATATTCCGTGGATATTTGTTATGTCACTGCACATGCAAGGGAGGCATCCTATTAACAAAACTGTTTGGTGAGATTCCTTCTTGCTTTTGTGGCACGGTCTTGTGAGATGCTGGCTGCCAGCGATTACTGCAGGCAATCAAGATTTCATTTGATTATGCTTGAGTCAATACTGTCCTTCTGGTAAACATAGAGGGGCCGGTTTGGTATACCATCTATCATTATTTACCTGTTGCTAAAGGGGTTTGTTCAACCCCCTCTATTAATCAACCCACCAATGGGAGAAGGACATCTATGGTTTGAGTATTTCTTATGCTTGCCTGGCCACACAAGCTGCTGCGGCAACCATCTTACAATGCTGGTTTTGTTACTTTTATACGATGCAAAAAATAGTTATGTAATGCATGTACACTATCAAAATACAAGCTCCATTACCTTTTTGTTTATATATATGCACACGTATATATCACATTGATACTGCCTTCATGTTATTTCTGACTACGTAGTATCCATATGCTCTGATCTTTCTAGCTAGACACTGCCTTTTGACATATTTATAAATATAAGATACCAATGCACTGAGAGTCAGGTATATCGCCCATGGCACTGGTATACGCACGGCAAAGTGGATCAAAATCGGTGCCATCCCTTGGCTTTTCCATAGGAAGTTTAATTTGTAACTGTTTTTTGCTAAAGCAACCACTGGTTGGTGGTTGAACCCTACCCCTCTGACAAATATGAGGTCGTCAGTTGGGATGATGAAATTCCCAACTGGATGGGAAAATAAAATTCATGTTCCAAACCACCAACCAGATACTAACAAGCCGAAGAACTATTCAAGTAGAACCAAACCAAAGTACGATAGCTTGCAACAACTAATGATTTGAAAAGTCATGGCTGGGGGTACAAGTTAAATTACGTTAATAGAAGTACATCTTGGCAATCAGACCGCCACAAAACCATGTGATAGAAGCAATTGAGCAACCTCACCAAAGAAATTATAATCATAGAATGTCTGCCTTGATGGTGCATTGACATAGCAAATTACTATGAAACATGCCGACAAACATTGCAACTACTTGCGCAGGGAAAGTAAATTGGAATTGACTCAGCGATTTGCACAATGTTGCAACGGAAACACATGCAATTAAATTGCAAATGCACATTGCTACATCCTTAACCACCTGTGTAATACCTGTATACTAGGTAGTACCTGTATATACATCTAGATCAAAGAGCCAAGAATAGGAGCACCAACTTATAAATGGATATGGAGCTGGAGGTAAATATGATCCTGTGTTTCAAACTGTTCGGAACAAGGAGTTTAGCATGCATGTACCAAGTACACCTATCAAAACAAATGGAATTACAAGTGGAAACCGGCAACAAAAAGGGCTAAACAGTAAACGCCGAATCCAAGATATATCTGTATCCAAAGGACCTTGGTCCACGTTTTATTTGAGGAACTATGCAAAAAAAAACTAAAGGAAATTGATTTTGTATTGTTTACTCATTCAAGCCTAAATCTGATGTGTTGTCATAATTATGTAATTGCGTCCCGACTTTGAAATGTAAAGTTGCCTGCTTTGAGCTGCTCGCTATGCCAGAATAGATGCCAGATAGAATGCCAGAACGAATGTCAGCATATATGCGAGAAAGTATGTCAGAATAGATGCCAACAAGGAATGCTGCCAGAAAGAATGTCAGAGTATATGCCTAGTACAGTATATGCCAGCAATGTCAGATAGAATGCTGCATATCCTTACATACTTCCAGATGGTCAGAAACAATGTCAGAAAAAAACATGTTTCTCAGTGCGGGGATGACTCGGAGAAAATATGACAAGTATCCAACAAAAAAACATGCACATATTGTTTGGTACAGCGAAGTAAGTGAACAAAAAACGTAAAACAAAATCACAGACATTAATGAACAACACCCTGAACTTCTCAGTTCTCGTTTCACTGACACTTTGGAAGGTCAGGGACATGTAAAAAACCCCCAAAACGTCCCACTTTCGCTTGATTGTGTCCCATGACTTTCTGGCGACGCGAACAGTTGAAGTGTCTGGCGCCCGCCAGGCGGGTTTTTAAAAATCGATCGTATATATTTTGCAGTTATGGTCCGTGTCACAGGTATAACTGGCCTATTTGAAAACCCATTGAAGTGATATGAGAAACATAAGTTGCAGGAGTTATGGCTTCACAACATGGCAATAACTGGCTCACAGGGCCATAATTGCACCCTCCTCGGCAGCCGTCTACCTCAAAAAATAGATGATCGCCGATCTGAGCTGGCATGCCGCTTCAACAAGTCTGATCAAGTCCGCACATCACTACTTTTTGTCTCTGCAAGCACATTCTGCCGCCCGACACGTTACGACCGTTGCGGGCTTCAGTTTTGAGCCCGTAACTTTTTGAGGTAGAGCGAAAAGGAGGAAAAAATGATGGGTGCAAACTTTGAAGAACAGCATTGGCGCCTCCCCCGCCGGTCTTGATAAATCGCCATCCCAGCCGGGGGAAATTCTTAACATTTTCTTGCAGGACACATCTCGTCATGTCGAAAACGATTAATGTGGGAAAACAATAATGAACCACCCATTTCCATTTGGGAATGATTTATACCACCTATTCGTGGTGACTTGGGGGATGGTTTATTATTGTTATTATCATTTTTTCAATGGCCATTTCAGGAACCTAAATTGGAGGTACCTGCCGTATATAAGGCCTATATAAGGCCTATGTAAGGGAATATCCCCACAAAATACGGCCAAAAATATGGTACAGTACCTCCCAGGATCCAGGAATTCCCATTAATTTTTACTCACATTACTGGAACAACTTATATGGTATAATACGCATAGTAGCTCCATTCATCATTACTGTGTTTTTCCGTTTTTAAAGTTGGCCAGGTCGCCAGAAAGCCCGCCTCTGTGGGTTTATATTGTTCACCACCCGTGGTGAAATCACCGCCAGAAAGCCATCTATTTCAACATGCCCCAAAAACATGCTGGTTACCCTAAAGCCTAACATCATTCGTTATCGAACATAGATAAAACACGTCGATTCACCGATTTCCTAAAAACAACAACAACATTTACCATCTGGCTATGACTAACATAGCCATGGTATAGATGGCCCATAGAAATAGATGGTTTACCTATTAATAGCATGGTGGTTTTCCATAATTTTTAACAGAGCAAACAGCGCCAAGGTTTCACGATCGTGGCGGACACTCCACTGTGACCTCGATGAGGTTTTCCTCGAACGCTGGACGCGGTCGGCTGCCCATGACCATTCGATACCCGAGCTGCTTGGCCTTATAAGTGGTGATTAATGGTGGTTAATGGTGGTTAATGGTGATTAATGGTGATTTAATGATGGTTAATGATCATTAATGATGGTTGGTGGTATACCTACCCCTCTGAAAAATATGAGTGAACGTCAGTTGGGATGAAATTCCCAATATGATGGGAAAGTCATAAAACTCGAAAAATATGAAAGTCAGTTGGGATTATGAGATTCCCAATATATGGATGGAAAAATCAAAGCCATGTTCCAAACCACCAACCAGCTCTTATATGACTTGCATGGGGCTCAACGGTTATGAATCCTTCGGCGATCCGTATGGCATGGAACGTTAAAATGCTGTAGAGGCTCGATCCGGACCTATTGAACAGGTATACTAAAGTGGCCTGGTGGATCAATACATTTTGTCATTTTTGGGTATGGATCAAGGGTATGGATCATATCTCTTTGGCCGGTACGGCCCGGCAAGCCCCCAGTGATGGTCATGGTTAGAGCAGTGGTGTGGAGGTAGTGTGTGGCTATCACTTTGGTATAGCAAATGAGATGGACAGCGGCTGGTATATTATTGCTACAATAAGGTACTTTAAGGCAGCACATACGTTGTAAATTAAATGGGCCGTACATATAGGTAGTGTATAGGTAGTATGCGGCTAATACGTAGGTATAGCATATGAGATCTTCACAGTGGGTCAAATATGGCCACCCAAACTTGGGGATGGGGGAGAACATTGGGGGAGGGTTGCCGATCGCCCATGGGGACCATATATGTGTAAACAAAATATACGACTACTAAAGTACCCATCCAAAGGATATTATAAGATATCCCATTTCTAGTATGAAAACACGTTAACTGGTTTCGAATTGCCTTTTTTAGATGATTTTTGGTCCCTCTTTTAAAAGACGTCGGGTCCGTGTATCCCCCGGTTGTAGCTTAGATTAAGTTGCGCAAACATTCACAGAGCTACGTGTTGCGCCAGCATGGATCCGATATGGGGTTGGTATCTATAGAATATCCACAAAATTGATGGTTGAGAATTGAGAACCTCAATTTCCCAATAAAATTTGCTATTCTGGGACATCCCCCTTTTCAGACACATTCAAAATGGGGGTTAACCAAGAATTGGGGTCGAATACTAGACAGTGTGGCCCGAAAGTAGGGGGAGTAGATCAAAAGAGGATAGAAAAAATGCGAAGATGACGGAAAAGAAATGATGAAGGAAAATGTATGATGAATTAGGTTGTTGATGGCAAAAATAAAAAAGTGAAATCAGCGATGATGAAGTTCTTATATCACATTTGCGTCTTTTACACACAGACACGTTTACACAGAAACTATTACTCGCAGAAACTTTTACACACAGAAACATGTCTACACAGAGGAGCTTTTACACACAGATTTTTTTTACACAGAGAAGTCTTTGCACAGGAAATGTTTACATACAAAAACTTTACACAGAGAATTGCTTACATGTTTATACACAGCGATGCTTTCACACACAGATGTTTTTACACACAGAAGCTTTTACACAGGGGAGTCTTTACACATAGACGCGTTTACACCGAGGAGTTTTTACACACGGACGCGTGTACACACAGAACCCTAAAAGTCCTAAGGCCGTACTTTTTGAGTCCTTTCCGAAAGTGGCACAAAAAAGGATCATCGCCAAGAAACCATAGCAATGCCGAGGGTTTATAGCAACGTTGTTGGATTCCACAGCCGAGGGTTTATAGCAATGTTCACTCACGATTGATTCACTCACGACTTCTCACGTTTTTTGAGCCGCTATGTGTACCTTTTAGGGCCTTTACATACCTTTTAGGGCCTTAGGGCCGTACTTTTTATTCCTGCTCACGATTACTCACGCTGTTGTATAGCAATGTTCCTTTTGAGGTCCGGGACCTCAGAAGGTACATTGAAAGGGTGTTTATAGCAACGTTCCTTCATGATGTATAAAACATTGACGTATTTTTTTGGTGAATTTTCTACGGATATTCATGAGGACGAACTTTTCGAGTCCTTGGACTTCCAGGGGAAGATTTTACACACAGACACGTTTAGGCACAGAAGTTTTTACACCGAGAAACTTTTACACACAGATGCATTTACACAAAGAAGCCTTTACACAGAGGATCCTTTACACACAGAAACGTTTACATACATAAGTTTTTACCCATAGAAACTTTTACACACAAAAGTTTTTGCATATAGAAACTTTCGCACAGAGAAGTCTTGACACAGAGGCCCTTTCACACACAGAAGTTTTTACACAGAAACGTCATTACACACAGAAGTTCTTACAAAAACAGATGATTTTACACAGGGAGTCTTTACACAGGGGAGCTTTTACACACAGAGGCGTTTACACACAGAAGTTTTTACACAGAGAAACTTTTACACACAGAAGTTTTTACGCGGAAAAAATCTTTACACAGAGGAGTTTTTACAGCCAGAAGCTTTTACACAGGGAAGTCTTGACACAGGGAGTCTTTACATAGGGGAGTTTTTACACACAGAGGCGTTTACACAGAGGAGCTTTTGCACACAGAAACTTCTGTCCAAACAGAAGTTTTTACACAGAGAAGTCTTTACACAGAGGAGTTTTTATTCAAGAACGCCTTTACAGAAAGTCTTACACAAAGAAGGAAACGTTCACATACAGAAGTTTTTACCCACAGAAACTTTTAAGCACAGAAACAACTTCTACACACCGAAGTGTTTACACACGGGAGCTCTTACACAAGGATGTTTTTACACACAGACACGTTTACACAGAAACTGTTACTCACAGAAGCTTTTACACACAAAACACATTTCTACAAAGAAGGGTTTTTACACACAGAAACTTTTGCACAGAGAAGTCTTTGCACAGGAAGTTTTTGCACACAAAAGCTAATACGCACCGAAGCTTTTACACAGTGATGCTTTCACACACAGATGCGCTTACACACAGTAGCTTTTACACAGAGGAACTTTTACACAGAGAAGTCCTGTCACAAAGGAACTTTATTTTAACACACAGACCCGTTTGCACACAGAAGCTTTTACACATGGACGCGTGTACACTGTACACACAGAAGCTTTTACACATAGGTTTAACACATAGATGCTTTTACGCATTGAAGCTTTTACACACACACAAGCTTTTAGATAAAGAAGTCTTCACGCAAAGGAGCTTTTACACACAGAAGCTCTTGCACGGAGAAGTCTTTACACAGAGGAGCCTTTACGCACACACACAGGGAAGCTTTACACACAGAAGCTTTTACCCACAGAAACTTTTACACACAGAAGCTTTTATACAGACAAGTTTTTGCACAAAGAAGCCTTGACACAGAGAGGTTTTTACACAAGGAAGCTTTTACACACAGAGAAGCGTTTACACAGAGAACCCTTGCCACAGAGGACCTTTGTGACGTTGCAAAACCGCATTTTTACTGACAGTTTTTGCCGTTCGACTTTCATTTCGTGCGAAACGGTTGCATCTGAGATTTCAAAATTGCAATTTTTCATCAGTTCTTGACGTTCGACCTTCATTTCGTGCGAGATGGCTGTGCATCTGAAGTTTGCTACACCAGTTTTTCGACATTTCCGTTTGACGTGGTGAAATTGCAATTTTACACCCGTTTTGCTGTTCGACTCCAGTTCATGCGAAAGGGTTGCGTATGAACCTACAAAATCCCTGTGCGTCGGAGATTGCGTATAGGTATTTTGTCGAAAGACCTAAACATCAATCCTGGGACCTATCCAGGGAAGGGTGCTGCAGCAGGGGTTCAAGATGTGCACAGCCCAGAGACATATCATTGTCAACATGTTTTTGAAGAGAAACTATCGAAGATAAGAAGATATAGAAGCCGAATCCTGGAAGGTATCACCCGGTGCTAAAACATTCAGTTGAAAGCCTTAAAGGGCTTGATGTACCATTATAATTTAGTTTCTTGCAGCTGTGATTGTCAACACAGCCTGTGCTGCTGAGTCAATTTAGAAGAGACCGACAAAGTTTCCAAAACATAATGGGAAAACATGGTTTCAGACCTCGCCAGGGACAAAGCGTGGACAAACCATGGAAAAACCTATCTAGAGCGTGGAAAGATCCATCTAGAGCGTGGGCAGGGGGTACCAAGATTTTCGATTTATTTTCATGTTTTTCTACTGCAGAAAATTTTAGGATCCCCACCCCCCAAAAATGGGCAACAATCTGGCCGGCAATAAAGTCATGCATGGGATGATGGACATATTTGCCTTGATTAGTTCACATGCCGACTGGCTCGCACAAACTTAAGCATGGGCACATGACGGGGGAAAATGAAGTGCGTCAGAAATCGTCAGCATGAACAAGGTTTCATTCTGGATGGCACAAGAATTCAAAAACATACCGTTTTAAGGCTATTATATCCTTGTTCAGGTCTTTTGTTGTGCAGTTAGGTCTTTAGTCAGAGAACTATATACCGATTAGGTCTTTTGAATTTTAGGGAGTTGCATTTTTACACCAGTTCTTGACGCACAACCCTCATTTCATGCGCCGCGGCGCCCAAAATTCGCATTTCACCGACGTTTGCGCGTCCGACATGCACGATCTCCGCAGAGGGTCGCTCGCGACCAAGACAAACTCGCATTTCACCACATTTGTGCGTCCCACATGCACTATCCCCGCAGAGGGTCACGTTTCGCAAAGCGTTTTTTGGCTGCCCCATGCCGCCTTAAGAGAAAATTTAGCAGAACTTGAGAAGTAGGAGTTTTGTAGGAGTTTTCAGATACAAGTAGAACACCTAGAAGTTAACTCCTGTGTAAGAGCTCCTGTGTAAGAGCTCCTGTGTAAAAACTCCTGTGCAAATAGCATTGAACTGTAGAGGTTTTGTTTGCAGGAGAGATGTACACGCTGAACACCTGTAGATAAAGTTGATGTAGATGATGTAGGTACTGTCAAGGAAATAGTTAGAGATGTAGGAGATGTATGTGATGTAGATGAACTTGGTGTAGATGATGTAAGTGATGGAAAGGATGTAGGATATAGATGAAATGGAAAGTTGAATTTGGCAGCAGCTCTTTGGAAAGAAACCCTTCGCAGGAGCTTTCGGGAATAAAAATGATGGGTGGCCACATGGGCGATGGAATTGCTTAATTGGTGATCGCAGGTAGCTTACATCTCTTGTAATTTGGTGTCTTTCATGGGTTAGTTTAAAAGCTTACAACCACCAGTTAAATAATCCCATGCCGTATCTAGAAATCCTACAAGGTGGGACCTGAAATAAATGGGAGTTAAAGTGGATACAACTTGCACGTATAGATAGCAGATACTACCGTACTAGAATGTCTGGGGAGAAATTCATCCCACTTACCGGGATGGAAAACAAAGCATTGCAACGGCCATTCAACCAACAATTGGACCAATTGGAAGCACCAAGCGTTTTTCATGATAACACCGAACTGCTAATGTCAATGTCCAGCGGCGAGTTCTCACATCACAGTGGAACCGAAAAAAGAGTGATCAACGCTGCAACGTGCGGCCCCCAGTTCTAAGCTGTGTATCCCCATATACCACAGAAATGCAACAATTGAGTATAATGTTAAAACCATAGTAGATATAGTAAAACATGTTTTAGGCACAAGCGGTTTGTGGCTTTGATAAATGGCCGCAAACCATGGGATTTGCCAAGGTAAAAAAACAGAACTTTCTTCTAGTGATCCCCACAAACTGACATTCTATCTGACGTTGACGTTTATCTGACATATATTCCGACGTTCTATCTGACATATATATTCTGATATGTATTCTGACATTTTCTCTGGCGTTCTATCTGACATTCTATCTGGCATTCTGGCATTCCTTCTGGCATTCCTTCTGGCATGCATTCTGACATTCCATCCGGCATTCTGTCTGGCATTTTCCTGCAGACATATGTTCTGGTATTATATCCGGCATTCTTTCTGACATGATTTCTGACTTCGGCATTCTATCTGGCATATGCTCTGACTTTCTATCTGGCATTCTGTCTGGTATTTTGTCTGACATATATATATATATTCTGACATTCAATCTAGCATTCTAGTTTCTGTGGTCTCTGTTCGGGTCCATGCGTGCCCAACTGCATCCGGAGCTCGTGATAGGCTTCGGATCCATGCGGGCCCAGCTGCATCCGGAGCTCGGGATAGGGTTCGGTTCCACACGCGTCCAGCTGCATCCGGAGCTTGCGAGAAGGTTCGGGTCCGTGCCGGCCAGCTGCAGCCGGAGCTTGCGATATGGCTCGGGTCCGTGCGTGCCCAGATTCAGCTGGAGCTCGCGATGAGCTCCTGGCACTCGACACACAAGCTGGCAGACAAGTATAGCAAGGACGAGGAGTGGAGGAGAGAAGAAGATAAGAAGAGAAAAAGAGAAGCAGAGAAGAAGAGAGGAGGAGTTGCGTTTTTGTTGAAAACTAGAGACCCGTACCTGGTAGGTGGGGGGAAAAACTTGCCAGGGGGCCCCACATTGTGGTGCCGACTCGGGCGCTATCGCTACCTTTTTAAGCTTCAAGCTGCCTCTTTAAAAATGTATCGGCAGGGCTGCCGCGCAGGTCGAGTCCAACGTTCGATCCAGGAGGGGCCCCGTTTACGCTAGCTAAGTTGGCGAAGATAATTTCAATTTCACTAGGGTTTATGGTGACTACAACGACAGTTAATGGGTTTGAAAAAATGCAACTTGGGTTATCATAGTTATCATGCATGGAAGTAGTACCAGAACCTAGCACATGGGGAGTCTTGCTGACTTGCTGAATCATACTACTTCACTGACCTGACATGGGCCATTTGGAGATGAAAAAAATGTACCCGTATACTTTGGACAATTTACAGTGACAGTTTATCCAAATGGATTGATTAAAGGGAAAATCGGAAACCATGTTTTTTTTTGTACCTCTCACAGTATCATGGTTCGGTGTAAACATATGATATATTGATATGTGGGTTTTACCTCCAAAGTCCATTACTTATCATGAAATTTCCATCAAATAGCCATTAATGGGGGGATATCCCATTTTCAGACAGATTCATATGTGAATATACTCGATATATGATATCGTTCAACCAATTCTTTTGGTTTTGGAGTGAGTTTCTCATTGGGAGGCAGTTTCCAACATTTTTGCAAATGCCGACCCAGATATCTTGTGGCCAAAGATATAGTCTGTGCCTAATTATGCAAATTCAATGCAAAGTAGAATTCCCATTAAGGCCTTCATTAAAAAACAATTTTCCCGTTTCTTCTCAAACTAGTGAGAAACCGCTTAAAATGACAACTTATATGAATGGCAATCTTACTATGGGCAAGCCGAGAAAATCGTGATAAACATCGATAAACCATGTTTTGTTGGTGCCTTTTTCTGACATAGACTCATTTCTTTGGTGTTGTTTCTCTGGTTTCTTTTTTGTGATCTGTGTTCAAGCCAGGCCACTGTCTGCATTCAATCCACTGGGGAAACTAGCGCACACAATCCCCTGGATCACATGCAGTACCTTGAACAGAGAATCTGCAAAATTACACTGTCTTTTGTTTCAAAACACCAAATATCACTATAATGACACCAACCAGGTATGTTTTGATGGGAAAATAACGATTCCTCAGTTCCGGGAATGGAACACGTTCAAGATGATTCCCATCTACCCACCATAATTTACATTGAGGTCCTTTTCTGGTTGGTGGTATACCTACCCCTCTGAAAAATATGAAAATCAGTTGGGATTGTGAAATTCCCAATATATGGAAAAATAAAACATGTTCCAAACCACCAACCAGTTTTTATTGGGGTCACGTTTGAAACCATAAGCATCAATGTTTGACAGATTTCGATAGGATCTGGGATCAACCATTCTTCTGACCTGACCATGGCGCGGTCTGAACATGGCCCGCTAGACACGGCCGAGAACCATCCAAGATGTTCTACTTGGTACGTCTCAATCACGGTGCTTTACGCAGTTTTGGTCCACCATGATGGTGGTGTTTGGACCGCACCTGCGGATATGGGGAAAGAGAAACTCGACGACTCATCCGCATCAAGTCAGTTGGGAATTAATCTAGTGCATTAAAATTGTCGAATCCACCAGCTAGCTACTCAGAATGTTTTATGAACCTTTTGGAGTGATGAGGTGTCGGAAATAGTTTATGGCGTTTATGGTAGATATATCCATAGTTATATGACTTAAAACTCTGGACGTACGCAAGGGGAGCAAGACATATTGTGTGCTGAGCTTTCAGCAACCACTACACCACGGTGCCTATCTGCTTTGGGGGCTATTCACACAGACAATCAAGCAGCATCAAGCAGCAGTGACTTTGGTCAACAGGGTCTTGGGAACAACTACATGTTGGGATTTTGCGATTTGTTGCTTCAACTTTGGCACAAGGAAAATGGGCAGAACCTCCTCTGCAAGAATCAAACTTACCGTGATCCTGCAACAGTGATCACATTGCGAGGTATATCGAGGTATTGGGTTTGCGGTAGTGCGTGTCCCGATTCACATGCTTCCAACCCTAGAGTTTGTCTTTTGCATGGCTATATTACTGTATTGTCGGCACTCTGAGACACTGAGGTCATGAAGAGGCGGGCAAGGACACAACCATTCGACGTGCCTATCAACATCTCACTTGGAACGTTCGTGCACAAGCCGTGAAACAAAAACAACATGGTGATGTTGTTACAATCAAAGGTACACCCACATAACTTCTGAAAGTGCAGTGGGGTGTCCCTGTTCCTGACTTTGTTTCTGGAGATGTCAACGTGTCTTTTCTGATTCATTCCTCCTCAGACAACGTGGGCCCGGGTTCAAAGGCAGACGTTTCCTGGATAGCACTATATAGGTCTCAGCTGGATGTTCTACTTTCAACAGTTTGTTCCTGTTATCTGCGAAAACAACGTTGGCATTAAACAGTTGCTCTCTTGCAGTGATTTTGCAACGACTAAACACGCTGCAAGCGCTGGTCTTTCGCAATATGACACAAGCCGCCAGTCTAGTCTTCCTAAAGGGTTGGCCAAATTCAGTAGGCTAGATGGGACATGGTATTCGCATGCTTCCACAATCAAACACCCAGTGGTTTCTTGGAAGGTAGTTACTGAACTGTATCCAAAACAACGAAGCACAGAAAAAAACACAGGATTGACAAACATCGCCATTTCAAGGGAAAAAAATGTTGGGGAACATTTTTTGCATCCTTGGAAGCTCCAGGGTATGTATATATATATATGTATATATATATATATATATATATATATGTATATATATATATATATATATATATATATATATATAT
>Ga0126342_10004259_pt1 | contig 24287 bp, 12 predicted proteins | sample Cyp1metagenome_FD_92528 | JGI IMG/M metagenome (GOLD analysis project Ga0126342, IMG submission 92528) | Coral microbial communities from Lord Howe Island, Old Settlement Bay, Australia - Cyphastrea 1 metagenome | ecosystem: Host-associated > Invertebrates > Cnidaria > Coral ...
AATAAGGGTTTAATTCTCCCACCCCCGTTAAACTGCTACATTCATTGAAGATCTTCAATAAGGGTTTAATTCTCCCACCCCCGTTAAACTTCTACATTCATTGAAGATCTTCAATAAGGGTTTTATGATGAAGATGATGATGGTGGTGATGACGGTGATGATGGTGATGATGATGATGATGATGCGTCGCCCGTCGTCATTGCGGGTCCGGGCAAAGCCCAGGCATTTGCCGTATATATATATAGATGATCACCACCCCCCATCAGGGCATATATATATATATACACATACAGACAAATAGTTTCACGTCAAAAACGTAAATGCTGCTGGCTGGTTCGATCTGCGGGTCTTTTTGGCCCGGCCGCAGGTGCAGATACCTTGGAGTCCTTCGATGAGGTCAGGGAAGGTGGTGTATCGTCCCACGAGGTGAGTATAACTTGAAATATGGAGAATAACCAAATCATTATGATAATGAATAGCATACTCATATTATACTGTACATATATGTATATAAAATAAGTATATATTATATATATATATCAAATATTTATCTAACTATACTGTACTTATATTTTTATATCAAATAATTATCTAACTATACTTTACTAATATTAGATAACCAGATCATTATAATAGTGGATAACTAATCAAAATATTAGTTTTGAAAGTATGGTTATCTATTCCTAATATTTGAAATAATTGATAACCATATAATAACTAATCAAAATACCAATCTCCTATCGTACCAATCTCCCATACCATATTCAAGAATCCCATCATGAACAAAATACCTTGGTTGATTGGTTATGATATATGAATTACTCTCACGTAAACTACCATCGCTGTATGGTTGATTTACCTATTGAACGTGGTGATCTTCCATAGTTATGTTAGTTTACCAGAGGGTATAGGGATAAAACTACCTGGGTTATTGGGGATTATGAACTAACCCGTAGTAGGGAAACCTATGAACCAAGTAGTATTTCATGAGATGGGAAAGGGATATTTCAAATGGTTCACAGTATATAATGCTTACATCCATCTGGATAAATTATACTGACCTCGGGACCACACTGCAATGATGATTAATAAGGCCGAACTATTCATGTTAGTGAATTATGTTGATTTATCCAGATCCATGATAATGGTTTGATAAGACATGATCAAACTTGGATTGTGATGGTGATGGTGATGGTGATGCTGCTGATGATGATGATGATGATGATGTTGATGATGATGATGATGACTTTCAGGAGGGCTGGAACTTGCAATCACCAGAATTCAGTCAAGCAGGGCAAGAGGTTTCGCATCTTCAATGGGGCCGATTGGGCACGGTTGGCTGAAACACCATCTGATCACATCTGTTTAGTGCTTTATCTCCTCACAAAGTGGGTCCCCAAGCTATAATTTGGTCGATAAATCCAGTCAACATCATTCAACTGCAATGTGAGGCCCCCCAGTTATAAGTTGGTTTATAAGCCGCAGTAACTATAGTTGTAAATACCATAAACTGTAGTTATTGGACTTATGTGCACCCACTTAGCTATCGAACGGGGGCCTCACATTGTGTTGATTGATCCACAATAAATCCAGCATGGGAGTTCCAGGTGGTGGCCCAACATCGTCCCAACACCGCTCCGACCCAAGTACCTTGGATACAGAAAGGACCGGTCTCATGTGACAAGGATTGCCAGTTACCCTAGGGTAAACATACAATTTAGACTATGTAGATGTGGAAAACCCATGGAAAAACCATGAGTTTCAATGGTTTCCCTCGGAAAATGATGTAGAAAAACTGTTTGTGTTCCAGATCTTTGTTAGTGTACTGGAAAGAGCAGCTAGGATCATGGGTTGATATGGAAGATTTAACCAAGAAAAGTGATCGTACTTCATCAACAATTATCGGTGATCAATCTACCTTCGGGTGCGGGATCCAAGCTTCGTAAGTTTAGAACCCACGTTAATAACTTTAGCATATCCCACATAAGGGTTTTACTATGTTTTACTATCCTGATTTCCCACTTACTATCCGTGATGCACATCCAAGTTCAAGTCGTGTTGTACGTTAAAACAAAAACATTGGATTCCTTTAACAACGGTTCAAAGTAGCGATATTATGTATTCTAATCAGTAAGAATCACAGCAGACAAATTTGAACACCTGGGATATGGGGGGAATGTGGCCAATTGCAAGTCAGACGTAGTGTAGGAATGGGATACCAGTTACATTACTGTACTGGCCAGTAACTACTGTACGAATAGTATAGTAATGGTATAGGTCTGACATTACTGGCCAAATATCTGTCCGTCCAGTCAGGCCAGTCATTACTGTACTGAGTTTGCCTATTGAATGGGATAAGATGGATAAGCAACATATTCTCTGGGATACCAATACCTCATTTGGATCCAGGGTGAAGACAAATCTTCAGGCAATATTTGAGTGGAACCTGAATCGTTGCATCCCAATCATCCAATCCGTTCAGGATAATATGTGGGATCCGTATTTGTTCCCATTGAATCCCATTACAGAGATCTCCATGTTGGGTGATTATTCCACTACGTTTGGATCCCCTTTTTATAAACCATTACATCTTCCACCCCGACATTGTGGTCAAGCATGGATTATTTAGCCATGAATTGGGGCACGGTATTCTCATGTTGTTTTGATTCCCATTGTGGGATGGCCCCCATGAATCCCATTCTTTGCTCATGGCCATAAAAATGGCAATTAAAAAATGGGAATCCCTAGTATGTCCCAAGCTTACAATATATCTATCATGTTCTATCCAATACAATTGACTTCTAGGACACAAGGTATAGATATGGTATAGAGATATTATAGATATGGTATAGATATGGTATAGATATGGTATAGATATGGTATAGATATGGTATAGATATGGTATAGATATGGTATAGATCTATTGCCTACCTTTTACACCAATCATGAACTGCCTTATATTATATTCCCATTGTTTGTTAGTTCCATTGCAAAGTATTTTTATTTGCTACGCACTTAAATTGATAAATTATTGGTAGATTATTTCCATTGTACCCAGCTGTATATGAATCGTTTGATCTATTTTTTATATAATAGAATAGTGTATCTATCATATCTATTGTATGCATGTATATAGTATAGTTGCTATTATTATCATTAGTGTTATTTTTTACTATCAACCTGTATATATATATATATATATACACATCATAAAAGAAAGTGTCAAATCCACAACATCCCCATCCATCCCATGTAACGAATCCTCATGGCACCGCGAACGATCTCTCCAGGTCACGAAGTCCGCGAAAATGCGCAGCGTGGAACAATGGTCCGGGCCACCAGTGGGGGCCAGCAACAAGGGCGAGCGCAGCAACGCCTGCGCCTGGTGGGGATGTGTTCTGCCTATGGATACTCTCTGGTACCCTCTGGTAAACTAACGGTTTGCTATTGAACATGGCCCATAGAAATAGTGGATTTACCCATGAAAAATGGTAATTACTGTATCCATGGCTACGTTAATTTACCGGAGGGTAAATTAAACATAGACCCTGGCAACTAATTTTCCAAGCCATATCTGGCAGGGTCTTTGTGAATTTTTTGGAGGGTAATTCACCACTCAACCATACGAGATGAATGCTAACATCTTGTAAGTAAACCCTCAAAAGCAAGGATTCAATAACCAATGAATGATGGATACAATAGGTGTGTCTGAATTGATGAAGTTACCCCTCGGAGTTATGGCATTTGTTGATTAGGAACATGATGATTGAACATGGTATGGAATGGGGCATACAAGTTTCAAACAAAGCCGCCAATTTCATGTGTGTTTTTCGGATATGCACGGGATACAACCAACTGCACGGGATGATATCAGATGATGGCAAGCCAGCTGTTTACCACCGGCAAGTGGCCATCCGAAACAGCGGTAGATGTTCAAACAAACAGCCATGATTTTCCCAACCATGAATGTCCTTTTCCCATTGGTTGGTTGATTAATAGAGGGGTTTGAAACCCCGTTTAACAGGTAAATGATGATAGATGGGATTAACCAGCTCCCGGCCCCTCTATTTTTACCAAAAGGACATTACTGTTCCCAACATCAGTCAGTTTGCTTGCTTCTTAGTAGAACCGCCAGCCAGTTTCCGGATGTTTTTTTGGATTGCCAGCAGTTGGGTCAAGCATGCGTTGAATTGGAACAAACGGAACTTGGTGTGAATGCCTACAAACGTTTTTTTTTGCACGTGTCTCAAGTCCTGTTTTTCTTAACTGTTTCTTTTTTGGCTGATTACTACATATTCCTACTACCAGTATTACATATATATATATATATAAATATATATATTACATAGAAAAGCATCTCGCGCGATCTCACGTCTCATATTTTACAACTCATGCCACGTGAGGCTCAAGGTGCTCATGCCGGTGGAAAAGGACAGGATCTGGAGGATTTGACGAAAATGGAGGTGTCCTACAATTTGGACCCCAATAGAGCTGGATGGCTAGTGGAAAATCCATCTAAAAATGGATGATAAGTGGGGGGAATAGAATGGTTTATGATTATATATATATATGTATACATATAATGCATGGGGATTCTTAAGTGAAATTATCACGACCTCACATAACTAACGCGACGCAAGTGGGCGGAATGGTGGTTGGGGCTATCCCAAGCTGACCGAGCTGATTTCAGGTTTTCGAATTATCCCTATTCATTGCAATGTATTCAGATAGGTAATAACCGATGGCATACAATACTGGTTGGTGGTTTGGAACGTGAATGGATTATTTATCCATATATATATATTCTTCAGAGGGGTTGAAACCACCCACCAGAATATGAAGTGATGCAAGCATAATGACAATAGCAATCGCAATGAAAATACAGCAAGAAAATAATGATCATTGAATTGGTTTAAGGGAAAATTGAAACTGGAAACCTCCATATTTCATAGGGAAAATCCATGGTTTCCGGTTAAGATGTTCCCATTAACCCAATCATATCAATCAGCTATAAATCACATTGAATTCTAATGTTTTCTCTAGTTAAACAGGGGTTGGTGAATCTCCTAATTGAAGATCACAAAATATTGGGGATATTTCATCTCCAACAGATACTTGAAAGTGATGTGAAACAAATCCCCAAGCCATGGGACATTTACCAAAAACTCTCTATAAAGTCTCATCAAAATCAGTTGTCGCCCATGAAAATCACTGTTCATCATCATTTCATCATTCATCAGCATTAATTACCGGTAATTTAACATAGCTATTGAAAATGACCATAGAAATAGTTGATTAGTTGATTTCCCCAGTAAAAATAGTTATTTTCCACAGTTATGTTAGTTTACCAGAGGCTAAATGACAATTTTCCCATGATTTTCCCATTTCCCATTGCTGATGGACACCGGCTGTGTCCCGAATCCCAGGACGGCGTCTCGGATGAAGCCGAGGTGGCCGGTTGAAATTCGTGGCCGTTGAGCCGGAAAAATGGTGGTTGAAGCAACGAAACAAAGGGATATAATTTGGCAGTAATATTATTGTATTGGGGATGAGACCTCGCTGTACAGGATGGCTCAACAGAAATCTTAGGATGAGGATCATTATGGAATCTTCATAGGGTGAATGGAGATACAGTTATGGCCATTTTTCAGTTATAAGTACTAAGAAAACCCCATTTATAGAATGTTTCTCATCCCATAGACATGACTAGTTATAACTGGTAAATGGCCATAACTGTATTGTATTGGGGATGAGTATCTAACAATATCTAACTGTTTATAGGTTATTATAAGTATATATCCATTATATTTAACTTATTTAACCATATTTTCATATAATAATTGATATTTAATGCGTACCCAACAATATTTACAAATATCTAATCATTGTATTTGGGATGAGTATCTAAATATATATATATATATATGATTATTGTATTTGGGATGAATATCTAACAATATCTAACATATTTACACATATCTACACTTTGTATTTTTTCTTATTTTTTGTTCAAAACTTGGGGGACGCTGGGTGATGTCAATGATGAAAAAAAACAGCCACTCTCGCGAGCTGGGCCGCTGGCCTTGCCGGACCAGAAAATATGCTGGATCAACTCTCAGATAGAATGTCAGAATATATGTTGGGTAGAATGCCAGAATATGTATATAATACATATATATATATGTGTGTGTGTGTCAGATAGAGGGTTGGATACAGTGCCAGAATGCCAATGAATACGCCAGATAGAATGTCAAAATATGAATCATTTAGAATGTCGGTTGCTGGGGATCACTCGAAGAATGTATTTTCTGTTGACGAACCAGCTAAGGTGGTGAAGTATGGCGCATTAGATTTATCACTAAGACCTGGGTAGATATCTCTAATATGAAGCAGAAGAAGGCAGGACCGACGTGTCAACCAGGCAAGAAAGTTGAACTATAGACATTTAGCCTTCAGATAGTCAATTTTAACCCCACCTGGATGTAGATCTGGATTTTCCATAGACAGCCAGGTTTCACTGGTCAACCCATCCATGTCTCACAACTATTTATGCCCGTATGCTGATCGCATCTGGTTTTCAGCCTTTTTCACCAACTACTCCACATTAATTATGGTCTATACACCAACTGTTCGATTGAATGTGTATATGCAGTGTATATATGTGCACAGAATATGTAAATGTAGCATATATAATCAGATATATCCTCTGGTTATTTAACATAGCCATGGAAAATGGCCCGTTTCTAGATGATTTATAATGATTTAAATTTACCAATTGAAAATGGTGATTTCCCGGTTCGCTATGTTAAATAACCAGAGGGTACATACATTTGGTTGTTCTTGCCTTCATCCTTTGGTCTCAACATTCACCGTTGTTGCAGGCACGTCAGAACGAGAGTCGCAGCACGGCACGACACAGCGAAGCAAAAAATCAGATCGAAAGAGTTGCGCTGGATGTGAAGCAGGGCATGCCACAAACGACAATGTCATGGGGATTTAGTCGAAAACTGTGGTGATCTAAGCCCGGAAATATTTGGAAAAAGCTGGAATTTCACCCAAAAAACTATGGGGATTTAAGCCCAGAAATATGGAACCATGTCATGACAATTTAGATGATTTAAGTATCTAAGAATTGCAGGAGTTTAACCAAGAGATAAATGGATTGTAGTAACAAATGCGGGGGAATATCGGGTCAACCCACATGGGGAAACCAAGACCTAAGGCAGGCGAATCCTTCCAACTTCACAACCTCACCAAGATAAGCTGTTTATAGAGGGTGTTATAGCTGGTTGGTGGTTTGGAACATGTTTTCCTCTTTCCATATATATTGGGAATATTCATCCCAACTGACTAATATTGTTCAGAGGGGTAGGTCAACCACCAACCAGAGGGTGTTATCTCTTCAACATGACGATTTTTCAGGTTTTAGCTTTGTGAACTTGTCATGGAAACCCTGATGATCCCAGATCGATCTGCATCACTGTGATTTTGTTTAAGGTCCACCGTAGATGTAAAACTGCTACGTAGCACATATTCTACCAATATATGAAGTATCCCATATGTGTACGTATATATATATACATATATATATATTTAGAGCCATGTATTGCCTGTATTTATAAACATATTTATATATATATATACACATATTTTGCAATAAGTATCTATATTATACACTTTACATACATAATTACAAGTTTGTTTGTGTATATGCCCTTCATATCTATGTGTAGATGTACCACGCAGGCCACTCACGGAGCAGCTTCGACGCTGGTGTGCACGCCTGGCCCTACGGGAGGAGGTGCGGTCTGCCGTAGTTTCTCAGAAAGTATATATACATACTACTGTATAATGCGATAATATATATCATAGCAATACTGGGACTTGATAGGGATTTAATGGAATTTAATTAAATTGAATTGGATATATATATATGGGTATTTTTTTTAACGACCTCGCTGCCACCTCACTGAAATCATGTTTGGGATTGGGGGAAGATCTTATTTGCCCATATATATATATATGTATATATATACATATATAGTGCTCCAAATACCTTCTCACATGGTATTTGGAGCACTAGGGTATATACATATACAGTAACATAAGTATTCACACAGGGATGGTTTAGACCATCATTTATAGACTTGTTCGATGGTTTGATGAGGACGGAACGACGAAAACATCGTTGGACGTGCCTTTTGAGGCATCGTTTTTGTGGTTGATAACTCCCATAATACCTGCTATACAACTGATATGTGGGGTGTTTTGGTGTTTTCAAATATGGAGGTATATGGAGGTATATGGAGGTATAACTGTTTAGTGATGGTCGGTTGATGTTTGTATGGGCTTCTACTAGCCAATACATGGGGAATGATCATTATCCATAACCTGGGATGGTATCCAGTAAACAAACCTGGGAATGAAACATCACTGGTTGGTGGTTTCAAACATTTGTTATGTTCTATATTGTTCCATAATATATGGGATAATAATCCCAACTGACTTTCATATTTTTCAAGATGGTTAAAACCACCAACCAGATCAACATTTTTGGGAGGCACTGGTTGAACCATTTTCCCCAGGCCCAACGGCCGCAGGTGTGGTTGGAGTTCACACTGGGCTCGCTGAGGGCCGAGTGCTTGCTGCTGGCCGACACGATGCTGGTGCGCATGGTGTTGGGCCGTTGGATTGTTTGGGGAAGGTGACTGGTTGATACCAAAAGTCAATGTAGCGGAGTTACCCTCTGGTAAACGTTTACATAACTATGGAAAGACTCACCATTTTTAATGGGTAAATTCACTTTTTCTATGGCCATTTTCAATAGCTTTTTGTACGGGAAAGTCCTTCAAGATACCCTTGTTGGTTATAGCGGGTTGCTAAACCACTTGAGCATGATGAAATACTATTCATAGTGGGTTCGCAACCCGCTATAACCAACCAACAAGGGTATCTTGAAGGACTTTCCTTGTTGGTTGGTTATCGCCATGAAATACCAGTCTAATGAGTCTTCAGATAGTTTTTATGGCTCAGGTATATTTAAGAAACACGTCTGATACCTTTGGGTGCCCACCAGTGGTGTCCTGTGAATGTCGTTTACAAAGACTTGATAATGTTCCCCTAATAACCTGTCCCACTGGGTTCCCCAAAGTTTCAATATCTGTTATTTGTTTTCAAGGATGTCTCAAGATGGGGATACTCCAAAATATCCGTTTCAACTTCGGAAAATTCTGATGACGCATCAACTTTTGGGTGATAGACCCAATTTGTTCCCTTCAACTTGCTGCGTGTTTTTCCCAGAGGACAAACATCATCCCAGAAAAAAGTGCGGTGATATGTTCCCCAATGACCCAGGCAAATGGGCCTATATAGCTTTATTGTTTTCCACAAACATAAGGATCATAAGGCGCAGGTAGAAAGTGGAAACTATCTACATGATTGATTATGATAATGATTGCATTCCTGTGGTTATTTTTGGTCACTATGATTGGAATTCAATTTTGTTTATAGGAACCACTATTATACATATCTGGTTGGTGGTTTCAAACATTTTTTATTTTCCATATATTGGGAATAGTAACCCCAACTGACGAACTCATATTTTTCAGAGGGGTAGGTCAACCACCAACCAGATATGATGGGTACATATGGTTCTATGCCACTTAGTAGGAACCTGCCCCTTTGGTCGGCCCCGGCAGACCATGCATGCTGGCCTGGTGGCCGTGGTTGTGGCGCGGCTGGGTTAGTCGGAAAGAATGGCTAGGGCTAGGTGAGGATTTTGACTTCGATATGGGTGAAAAATTACCCTCTGGTAAACTAACATAGCTATTGCGAATTGCCATTTATAGTTGATTTTAACCATCAAAAATGGTGATTTTCCATAGTTATGTTTGTTACCAGAGGGTAAGATGTGGGGCAACACAGACTTTAGTCTTTAGTCCATTATTCCTTTAAACCATCCAATGATTGGGGTGCTGGATTTTGACCCATGCCCATATGGGGATTTTAATCAACAAGACTGGCTCGTGGATCTTGGTGGTGTCATAGATTTTTTTTTGTGTTTCTGTTTGTTTTTTTAGTTATCCATGTCTCAATAGCAGATCTTGCGTATAACTGGTGATTTGTGTTACTATGTTTTGTCAGCAAAATCGATTCATGTTTTGCTTGCATGCTTCACTAAGGAATTTGCGATTTAACCATGATAACATGGAGGAAGACACAAATCCGTCCTATGAGGGAAGAGAATCTGATTTTGACCCAGCTTTTGTGTTTCAAAGATGGTGGACATATCCTGAAATACCATAAGACTATAGGAATATGATGGGATATCTATTGTTGGGTTTCTACCAAAATATTGTTCGTTCTATGTAGAAATACCACGAAATAGCCAGCTTTGATTGTTAGGTTTACTATCTTTGGACCTGGGACGGCATGAACCCTGGAAACTTGGAACCCACTGGAACCCTTGTTTCTGTTAGGTTGCAGAACTGGGTGATCATAATATGGCTGTAATAGCCTGTTGGGCAACATGATGTTCTGAACCGCTGGATTTCAGGCTTCCAAAGTTCACGAACACTCTTGAGCATCTAGTTGACTCCTGGGATATGCCTGGGGCTTAAACAACATCAAGAAAGGGCTTTAAGAACAAAAAGGTGGGATGTAATCCAGAAGTTATATGCTTCCCTGTGAATCCCACGTACCTTCTGAGAGAGTGTTTTGGGTATGATTTCGAGGCAAAATGCTGGGTTTAGCTGGACCTTCTCACAGGAACACTGAACATAATATCTGAAAACCATGATTCCAATCACATTGACACGGACATCATTGAAATAACCATGCGAAAAGAACACGTCAGGATCATCAGGCTTAGCTTCATACCGGTCACTCTGGTGGCTTTGTCCTGCAATGTGAGCCGCCAATTTTATGGATAAGATAAGATAATGGAAACAAATATGCGGTGTTCAACCTAATTTTGGACACACCCTTATAGTTCATGAATCATTTTAATGTTATAAATCATGTGTTGGTTTGTGCCCCCTTTATTGGCGTGGCGTAGCAGTGTTGAGTTGCCTATCACCCAATTTGGCCAGTCCTCACGGTAACAATATGATTTACGTATGGTATATGTACTAGCATTTGTTCAAAGAATGAATGTACATGTGGGTAGTTGCATATATGAAGCACATGGGTTGCAATGTGGAGGCTGCAAGATATGTTTTTGTGGGATTGTAAATAACTACAAATCTTGGTTTTTATGGGGCATCTGTCTACATTTGAATGGGTGAACATCAAACCACATCCAAAACTGGTGGAGTCCACATTGTATCATTTGTTAACATTATCACATTCTTGTGGCTTCAAAACTATGCACCAATGTTTTCCCATAGTTTGATGTGTATGCCACATAGGATCCCTGGTTTGTGGTACATGGCCTTAACCCATATATCATATCATATATATATAAGTATATTAACTATATTATATATATATATATTAAATATATATGTATATGTATATGTATTATATATCATATATATATATATCATTTATATATAGATATATTTGATATAATTTATATATATATATATCACATATATATATATATATATATATCATATTTATATATATCATATATATAAATATGATATATATATATATATATATATATCATATATATATATATGATATGTATATATATATATCATATATATATATATATATATCATAATGAGTGGTTAAAAATATGTGTATATATATATAATCCGTTAATCAAACCCATCTTTAGTGGGGGGGGTTCTATGGTCATTACCTACTTACTCTGGGTTCCAAGCCCCGGAGCGTAGCTCCACCGAGGGCTGGAACTACTTCGATCGTCTCTGGCCCTTGTGGGAGTGGGCCGTCCGGGCCATAGGATTTCAGGGCAAAGATGCCACCCTGCCACCTTTGTTTGATGGGTTTTAGATATATGGATGGGTCAAAACGGTTGAAAACGTAGATTTTTTGATATGGTTATGGGTCAAAACTGTTCAACTGTTCAATACTTGGAACCTATAAGCCTATAGGCGACATTAGATTTGGCCAGCTGAGAATTGCCGAGATATATCTACCCGGAGCAGGGACCACCTCTTCCCAAGGTTGGTCTCAAATGGGTCATTGACCCCCAAGTTGCCACATTCGTGCTATACCAGAAATTGAACAGTTTGCTATGTTGTAGATGGCCGGTAGAATCAGAAATAGATGATTTATCATGATTAATGATGTTGATTTTCCATAGCTATGTTAAATCACCAGAGGAGTATAGGTGTATATATATATATAACTATATGGGAACGGCGCTGAGAGGCGCCTGGTGGTTTTCAGGGAGGTTGCGTGCACTTCCCAATGTAACTGCGCATGCAGCCTCTATGTTTGATGTCGGGTGTGTAAATAGTCAAGCAACAAAAACATATCAGGAAGCAGATTGACCTATAGAGGCCTATGCAGTTTTGTGTTACGATTTGTGAATTTTGGCTTCTGGCATTGCGCGGTTCCCGAACCAGTTGGACAAATTCACAGCGTAACCAAGGCTTAAGACCATCAAACATAAGAAAACTTGAAACTCTAAGCACGGCACTGAGGTTGCCGCCTGTCACTATGTGCAATAGCTACAGTTGGTTTGTTGTTTCAACACGTTGCAGGCATTGTTCACATTGATTCCTATAAGTGCCATGCTGGTTTCCATTGAACAGCACTTGTTAAGTCGGGTTGCAACCACCAAGAAGAGAAATTAATTGAGATGATCAGTCGCAACATCAATCTTTGCCAACCTTGGCATCAATCCTTGGCAATGGTTTCTGCGGGTGCGGGCCACACAGTGCTTCTTAGAAGTGATGGCAGTGTCATTACCTGCGGACATTGTGATCATGAAACCAATTATTTTTGCACCGTTCCCAGCATCCCACCTTTAGAGGAAGGATTGCAGTACGTCCAGGTTTCCGCTGGCTTTCGTCACGTGGTGCTTCTCAGAAGTGATGGCTGTGCTGTGGCCTTTGGAATCAACGGAAATGGGCAACGCAACACTCCACGCTTGGGGGAAAAAGAGTCATACACACAGGTGTCAGCGGGCCAGTTTCACACAGTGCTTCTCCGAAGTGATGGCACTGCTGTGGCTTGCGGAAGCAATTCTGATGAAAAATGCAGCATCCCCCCGTTGCAGAAGGGTGTGTGGTACACTCAGGTTTCTGCAGGTGGAAGTCACACAGTGCTGATACGAAGTGATGGCTGTGCTGTGGCTTGTGGAAGAAATCATGAACAGCAATGCGACATCCCGTCATTGGATCCTGGACTCTTCTACACACAGGTCTCTGCGGGCAAGTCTCACACAGTGCTTCTCCGAATTGATGGCACTGCAGTGGCTTGTGGGGAAAATGATGATGGCCAATGCAACATTCCATCTTTGCCTGAAGGAATATCCTACACCCAAATTTCTGCAGGCAAGCATCATACAGTGCTTCTCTGCAGTGATGGCAGCGTCGTTGCTTGCGGAAATAATGCTGGTGGACAATGCAACATTCCACCTTTGGACAATGCTGGTGTATCATACCTGCAGGTTTCTGCAGGCCAAGACCATACAGTGCTTCTCCGAAGTGATGGCAAGGCTGTGGCGTGCGGAGAAAATGATTATGGACAATGCAACATTCCATCCTTGGCACCTGAAACTCGCTACATTCCCGACACCGTCTCCCAAGGGACTGACCTGGTGTTGCAACTTGAAGCGAAATATCTCCCAGATGGTGTCCTTCTGCCACTTTGATTTGCTAAACATGTTAAAATTTGTTTATTAATCTCCTGCAAATTCACCATAAAAATTGGAATCTATTAGAATTTGATGGAATTTGTCCTGATTATGACCTGGATCTATCGTTTTCTCCAAGGACATGCTCGGGCTTGACTGGCGAAGAGCTGCTGCGCTTGAAAGTCCTACCATCCGACCCGGCCTGGGAGATGCACAAGCGCATCGCACGGGAGCTGCAGGTGATCCTTCAGAGCCTTCGCATCGTGTTACCCGACGGTCAGCTCCTGGCCGAGTTCTGCCGCACACATCCACAGGCCACCATCGCCACCATCGAAGAGTTGGTTCCACGCGAAGGTCACAAGCGCCGGCGGCTCAACTGACGAATCGGTGGATTGGAAAAGGATTGGTTCCGAGGATCTAGGTTTTGCTATGTACCTAGACCCTCATGAACATCCAAAAATGCTGGTTTACATCTGTTTACCGTGTTTACCACCAAGGTTTTCAATGTGTTTGTATGTTTTTGTTTGTTTTTGTTCCAAAAGTTTGGAGTAGAGGGTCAAAGTAGATGCCTGAGGATATACTCCCCGACAGTGGAGGATGAAAATTCACTTGGAAAAAAGGGCGCACGGAAAAGCGGGTCATCAGTTCTGGCGCAGATGATTCTATCCTGGAAGTCCAAATGATCTGCAGATCGTTACTGTAGTGGCTGGGTATCTCAACTATGAGGTTATAGACCAGTTACCAACAAACAATGTGTGTGGGCCCCACAAAAACTACCAAAACCCAACATCATTGGCATTTAAGAAGACTTTGTGATGACATGGCTTAGGCACGGATGCGCTTTTTGTTTTCACATTCGTACCTTGATGTGCTACACATGGTTTAACCCTGCACACTGACAATATTTGACAATAATATCTTTGATTTATTTCACAGAAATATACAGTATATATATAATGTATATTACATATATATAGAGTATATATTATATGTACAGTATATATTATTTATATATATACAGTACATTAATTAATGTGTGTATGACATATAGGAAGTCCCAAAAAAAAAGGTCGGCTTTGCCATTCCACTGACCTCACAGGAGATGACTCTCAGGGCACAAATGTATCACCAACATATATTGAGGATGACGCTTTTAAAGCCCTACAATGTACCCTCTGGTTATGTCAAAGTAGCTATTGAACATGGCCATAGAAACAGTTGATGTACCCATTTAAAAAAAATGGTGATTTGCCATAGTTATGTTAATTTACAAGAGGGTAATGATGATATTCGAAGATTAGAATTACTTGAAGATATTATAATTATCCATTGGCATCATATGATATGTATATAGTGTTTATTTCTCTATATATATATATGATAATTGAGGATGATCAGAAAAATATCTATTCTGGGAAGTTATACTAAACACATTTGATATATTATATATATATTATAAGTATCCATTCTGGGAATCTCATGATCAAAAGATCTCCATGTATCTCCATGTGAAGTCTGATTGTTTCCTCAGTTTTTTTTTCCCGGAGCCCAGGATGTTGGCATCAATTTGGAGATGCATTATTTTAAGATTTATTTGACATTTGGATAAACCTGATTATATGTCTGGTTGCTGGTTTGGAACATTTTTTCATGTTTCCATATATTGGGAATAATACTCCCAACTGACTAATATGTTTCAGTCATAGAATTGGATGATGGGAAAATTTACAGGAAACCTTTATATTTAATGGTCAAAAACATGGTTTCCTGTAGATTTTCCCTTAAAATCCCTTAAACCAATCCATTGTTTCAGAGGAGTTGAAAACACCAACCAGATGTTCACTCTGAAAATATGTTTTCCCAGTGTTTTGATCATTGATCGGATTGTCGCCGAGCTCGGCCATCTATGACAGCCGGTAGATTTGCTCAACGGCGATGACAGCGCCATGTCTTCCTACCAAGATTCGCTGCAAAGATTGCAGATTTTCATCTTGCATCCCTAAATATCATCTGGTTGGTGGTTTGGAACATTTTTTTCTTTTCCATAAAAATTGGGAATATTCATCCCAACTGACTTTCACTCCATCATTTTTCAGAGGAGTAGGTCAACCACCAAGCAGTCATTATATCCCTTTTTTTCACCAGGCATTGCGTTCCTGCGTTCCTATTCCAAGATGGGGATGGGTCGTTTCCACAACAATCCACAACGTCCATATGTTGGTCATATGAGTATCAGCAGTATCCCACTATCCATGAAAAAAGTATCCATCATATATTCCCATTATATGAACAGTTACCCTCTGGTACATTATCAGTTCGACCCTGGCAGTCATCGGGCTTGGAAGACTAGTTTCCATTATTTTGTTTTTTGTGGTTTTCAGGGTCGAACTGTTAATTTACCAGGGGGTAACTGTTCATTATATCACCTGCATGTGTTGTCCAATGTTCCCAGAGTTCTTGCTGCTTATGGTCTGAATCAGCTCCCAATGTTTATCTCAACTTGGATCACATTGACTCAGTTCGAGCATCTATCTATTGGTCATACCTAGACCCTCCAAATACCCTGCAGAAATTGTCATTGTTTTTAAATACTCCACAAACATATGAGGTAAAACATCAATTTTTATGGATACACTCCCCCTCCGGGTCTAGGTATTGGTCTGTTCTCAGGTCTTCTGCGCCCGTCGCGGGGCGCAGAGGGTGCAGCTGGCCTCAGATGCCTTCTCGAAAAAAGCCCAGGCGGGGGTTGTCCAGGGAAAACGGGCCCGAAATGTGCCTTTTTTCATAGGGAAAAGATGGAAAAGATGGGAACACTGATGTTTAAAACCCATGGGGAAGGGGTTGGGGTAGCCAATTGTCAGAAAAAAAATCTTAAAGAAAGACACTTCAGTAGCAACATAAGCAACGGTGGGAAGAAATACAATCTAATTGGTGCGTATGTATGACGGAAGCAATGAGAATCAAGTGGGATTTATCTGCAAAGAGCAAGGGGGATTCCCCAAAATAGGATAACATACTCCATATGCTCCATGGTGCTGGAATATTTACCAACATTTACCCGAACAAAATCACCCAGTTTTGTAGGTAAATATACCAGCACCATGGTTCGCATATGGGAGACTAAAAAATAGGCAGTTTGTTATGAGAGCCGATGAAAAATGTTTCCGTACGTGGTGGATCGATGTGGATCTATAGTTGAGTCCCACCCCCAATTGGTCGTTGGAGAAGCCCTTGGGAATCCGTCAATCCCCTTTTCTTACTGTCGTTATAAATCAACAGAAGCAGATAAATCCAATAAGAATTCCCTTCTTTAAGAATTACATTACCATTTCTACTCGTAAAGTCCACAGTTTTATTGCATCGGATCAGATCTAATCATTGGCAACTAATAGTAAATACCCCTTTGAAATGATTGATTTCGTATTGGATCATATTGGATCTATGAAAAATTGAGGACCCCTTAGGGGTGGTATTTAATTATGAGACAGATGGGATTTTTGATTATGACACATGATTTAGCCTACTATTTTATGTAACCAGAATCGTCGTCAGGTTACCATAATGTATGAAATTCCACATGATTTTGTATTAACCTATACTATTTTATGATGATATTCCACATGATTTTGCATAATGGATGAATGTCAGGTGGAATATCATCGTGCCCTACGTCGCATCAGTGTAGTGAACGCGTCAGGGGCCCAGGGTGGGCCCGGTGAATGGAGCGGGCAGAGGTACGCGTCAGTGGTCGATCTTTTCTATGAAGATGCTATGAAAAATGGTGAGCTAGTTGAAGCTACAAATTGAGGTTCCCATCCATATATTTGGATAGAATTTATATAGTACATTATAGTACCTATCATCTCGTGAGATATGGAATATTGATGAATATTAGAATGATCTTTACGAGCCCAGATCTGAGCGCATCTTTCTTGCAGGTTATTACTAAAGATTGGGCATGTGACCAGAAATGGATGGGATTACAAGCATCCCCCGACTGTGACTTATGATGATTAATAACTCAACATAGATACTATAATAATTAGTGAAAAGAGTCACTATTCTCATTGATAACTCACCCTTAGTCATAATTCACCATTATTTTGACAACTCCGTCTATAGTGATTTATAGTGAGTTATACCGAATAATATGGATACCCACTGGTAACACTTATTAATTTAGTAGCTGGCTGCCCAGTCACAAGCTCCGACCATATCCGACCTCCAACACCCCCTGGCCCGAGACATCAACTTCACCGTACAGTAAGGCATTGTTTGTCTTTTCGCAATTCATAAGCAAAGGTCGAAAATGATAAGTTTGGGTGGCATTGGTATATCCAACATATAGCATATCATAGCATAGATATAGCTAGATATAAATAAATATAGATACATGTGGACATAGTTACAGAGATATATATATATAATATAATCCCTTGCCCCTAATACTAACACCCCCCTATTAATAAACACCTCAGTCAGGTAGTTTTTATTATTAGGGTGGTATTTATTATTAGGGAACCCTATTTTTAAACCTTAATAATAAAATATAATAAAAATTAGTTTGTTCGATTTCAAAATCAATTAAATTTCCTTATATAACGCAATTAAAATATCGCAAAAAAAATGGATTTTGAAGCGGACCCTATTAATAAATTTAAAACCATATTAAAAAAATAAAAACTATTTTTTTCGATTTCAAGCTCAATTAAATTTCCTTATATAACGCAATCAAACTATTGCCAAAAAATGGATTTTGAAGCGGACCCTATTAATTAAAAGCCCTAATATAAATAACTTAAAAAAAATCGGACGGACCCTAATAATAAACACCCCGGGGTTGACCATTTTTTTTTTAATTAGGGGGCGAAACACACAAATGGTAGCTTTATTTTTAACTTGCTTTCTAAAGGGGATCAATTAAAAAACAAATTGGCCAATCTTAAATTTTCCAATGGACCCTAGTTTTTAGTATTTGGGGGACTTTTAGTAATAGGGGGAAAGGATTATAATGATATATAGTGATATATATATATATAGATAGATAGATAAATACACAGATATAAATATGTATATATATATATTATAGATATGTGGACATAGACACAACATACGTTTTTTTGGGGGTTGGCCCAGGAGCTGCCGAGATTCCCGTGATCGTCCCATCCTCTTGGAGGTGGCCCGGGCTAACATAGCTGTTGAAAATTACCATTTTTCGTGGGAATGAGGGAATGATCCCCAGCAACTGGGGGGAAACCCTCACTGAATAGATCTCAATCCTTAAATCTGGAAATATTATGTCGGAGAACAGCAGCCCATCCCGTGCTAAACGTAGGGAATGAGGGAATGATCCACTGGCTATCAAGAATAATCCCAGCAACCCCCAGCAACCCATCCATTCCGTACGTAAAACGCACCAGTAGTTAGTTATCTTTAGTCCTTAAATCTGCGATATTGAGATCTAATATGATCTATTGACATGTTGGAGAACTGGTATGTTGAAATTGAAAAAATCTGTTTGATGGATATTGACAAACTAGCCAGTTGAAAAAACAAAACATGTTTTCAGCCATTTTCTGGACCTTGTCAGCAACATGGGCAGGAAATGACCTGTAGAAAATGTGGAGCTGAACCAAACAGAATGGTGATACAGTCTACCCAACAATGATGGGTACATAGAATGTTAAATGGTTGGCTGATGGGTTATGCTTTCTGTCCATGTTGATATGTTGGTGATATATATATATATATATATATGTGTGTGTATCCATACATCATGCATCACAGTTACGTTTGCAATGTTTACGTCCAGGTTAACATTGTTTTTCTTCATTCCAGTTTACCATGTCCAAATTGGATGAACCGTCCACGGCGCTCAGTTTGCCACTGACTCTCTACAATCACCATGTCTTTATATGTCTTAATATCATCATGTGTGACTGCCAGTCAGGCTACAGTAAAATGCAGCGAGACCCCTACCTCATCCTGACATAAGTGTTCATCGTTTTTTGTTTGATTCTGGTTTCTTGACCAACTTTCACCACTTTCACCACTTTCACCTTCAGATGTACTAATATTTATTTCATTGTTTTTGTCTTACTGGTGCTTAGCAGAGAATTTTCGGGAATGATCCATTTCATCACTGTAAGAACCATCCCAGCAACCCCCAGCAACCCATCCATTCCCTACGTAAAACGCACCAGTAAGTTGTTTACATGTTTTCCCGGTGTTTTTCCTTCATCATTTTCATGGACTGTACGGGTCTCCCACTAGGGCGCCTTTCGTCCATCCCGAAGTTGTTCACCATCTACGCATCCCAAGAAGCGAATCCGCTGCGCAGATCCACCATTCAAAGACTTAAATATCAAGGAATGATATTGAAATGGTTAATAATGGTTAATAGTGGTTAATAATGGAGAAACATGGCACCTGGTGATTAATGTTGATTGATAACTGGTTGGTGGTGACTGGAACATGAATGGATTATGACTGTCCATTCAGTTTTGAGAATTTCATCATCCTGACGAGCTCCATGATTTTTCAGAGGGGTAGGGAAAAAACACCAACCAGTATTGAAATGGTGGAATGCTACCGAATAATTCTTATGCCGTTTCCATGCCCAAATGGAATGGTATAGCAACTGTATGCCCCTGATACCTCATCTCTGATGGTTGCAGTCATATCCTCACTTTAGTATCATAACAAACCCAAGTTGGTGGTCTCCAAGTAAAAATCCATTGAACTAGCTCGTCGTTGGTCAAAACTCCATATTGTCATGCTGGACTAAACAAACAATGGAAATGTTGAGCAAATCTTCAACAAAGGGAATAATTACAGGTGAAACTTCCGTATCCGATCTACTTCAGGGTGATTATAATATACGTATACTTAATCCAGATAGAGAACAGATATGACTTTGAATAGATATAGAGTAGATACAAATCCCAGAACATCCCATAAATCACCATGAAATCACCATTAAAATCACCACGAGCCCCATCCCGTCTTGGAAATCGATGAAAACATGGACGTCGCGGCAGGCATTAGAGAAGCTTTTCCATTGTAGCTTGGTGCTGCGTACCTGGCGTACCTGGGAGCTTCGCCCTCTAAAACCACCCAAAAAGAATGGGATTTAAGCAGCGAACATATAGGATGTGTTGGGATTTATAATCATTGCGCACCATAAAACCTATATAATCTACTCCTCATATTTGTGGTACACACAACTTTGGATTTCAGCCACCTAAATGATGATATTCAGACTAATATTTACGCATTGAGTACCCCAGAACCACGAGTTCTGTTTGCTTTCAAAGCTTCACAATTAAGCATTCTGACAATGGGGTAAAGGATATATATATATATTATAATATATTATACTATATTATATTATGTTATATAATATATACTTTAGGATCATGTAGGATCCGATTCCCTCAATTTTTAAGGAAACCCTCAAATGGATTGAAGCCATGTGACCAGCTATGCTGCTCTCAACCCTATACCAGGTGGCCCCCAGTTATGTTTGACCAAGCTATTTGCGGCAGCTCTCCGGTCATTGTTGAGATTGTGTCGTGTGGCTCCAACGGGGTCTTCAAAAAAGAGGTGAATGGAAAACAGAGACCTGTTGGATTTGTTTGGTCCAAATTAAGTCTAAGTTTGCTGTGCTTTGTTTAAATCACCATAATATCAACCTCTTCTTCAAAGGACTTGTTGAGAATTCAATGTTTCGGAATTTTCCAGCACTCCCGGACTGTTGACCGGCGTCCATCTGAGCAGTTCTTCCCTTGGAGTGTCTCAACAAGCTGGCTCAAACTTATTACCTAGGTAGATAATGGTAGGTGTCTGCCACATGAAAGCGCCAATTCTTTACCAAATTTATCAACCTGTTGTTGGATCAACCCCGCCTTTCTGATTATGATGGCACTGTAGAAACGATAAAAATCCAATGTTCAGCCAGCTGCTTTCAAGGAAGCCGGTTTTGGAAGCTGCCCGCAGTTGGAAAAGTCAAGACCTTGCCCGTCCTTTTGCCATGGTTTCTGCAGGTGGGAATCATACGGTGCTTCTCCGAAGTGATGGCAGCGTTGTTGCGTGCGGATTTAATTTTGATGGACAATGCAACATTCCGCCCTTGGATGTTGGAATCTCATACACCCAGATTTCTGCTGGCGGATTCTATACGGTGCTACTGCGAAGTGACGGCATGGCTATGGCTTGCGGCACGAATGACCATGGACAATGCGATATTCCACCTTTGGAGAATGGAATGTTGTATACGCAGCTTTCTGCAGGGGGAAGCTTTGCATGTCATACTGTGCTGCTCAGAAGTGATGGTTGTGCTGTTGCTTGTGGAAGAAATGATGCGGGACAGTGCAATATGCCAGAGTTGGAAAAAGGAGAAAGCTACACGCAGGTTTCTGCCGGCGGCTTTTATACAGTTCTGCTTCGAAGCAATGGGACTGCTGTTGCTTGTGGCAACACTGCCCACGGACAACGTGACATTCCGCCTTTGGAGGAAGGAGTGTCGTACATTCAGGTTTCTGCAGGTGGGTATCATACAGTGCTTCTCCGAAGTGATGGTGCTGCCATAGCTTGTGGACTGAATCGACATGGACGATGCAATGTTCCACCTTTGGATGAAGGAATGTCGTACACCCAAGTTTCTGCAGGCTTGGACCATACAGTCCTTCTCCGAAGTGATGGTAGTGCTGTCGCTTTCGGAAGCAACGAGAATGCTCAATGCGACATTCCACCGTTGGATGATGGCATGTCATACACCCAGGTTTCTGCAGGTGAGAGTCACAGCGTGCTCCTCCGAAGTGATGGCTCGGTCGTTGCCTGTGGCTGCAATGATTTTCGCAAATGCCGAATTCCATCTCCAGCTGCTGGGACCTGCTACATCAGCGATCAACGGCCCTTGGGCCGAGATCTTGTTCTGCAAATGGATGTCCTTTGTCAGGATGATGTAGATGATGTAGTCCTAACCTGCTCCAACCTGGCAGGTGTCAAGGTCTTCCGATTGACTGCACCTGGCTCCGATTTGGCCAGAGAAATTCACCAACGCATTGCGCACGAAATGAACGTCCAACTCCAAAGTCTTCGAGTCGTTTTGCACGACGGACGGCTGCTTTCCTCGGTGTGTACAAATCCAATGGCCACGGTGGCGGATTTAGTTGTACATAGAAAAGCGCCTCACAGAAAAGTCAGGCTAAGATAGATATATGATATACAAAATATGATATATCAATATTATAAACATATATATATGTATATATATATTGGTATATGTTCTAGATTTAGAGGTTGTACCGTGGCCATTCTCATTATATTACAACAATGGTGTTGGTTGGTGACATCTAGTGACATCTTGCTGCTCTCTGGCTGGGTCATTTCACCATGGGATTGGTCGGATTGGTCCCCAAGGGATACACCATGGTATGGTTTGCATGTCAATTTGATATATAGATTGAGTAATATATATACATATATATACATATATGTTTTCCTAAGTTATTTTGTTTGATATATTCCCAGCTTTGATTTGCAAGAGCTTCGTCTGCTCAGGCAGGGCCAGCATGGAAATGGTGTCCGCATCTTGGGGATCCAAGGTGGTTTTGCTGGAAAATCCACCGTTTTTGTTTAGTGATAAATTCCAACTAAAGTCTCAATTGATGCCTGGGATTTCCCACTGCCACTGATTGCCACGTTTGATTACCGGAGGGTGTTCCGTTCCAATTCTTTCCAAGGCTTAACATGGCTTAACTACATGCCGATGCACTTCAACCTAAACTGTCCCTTGAACCGATTGTGGGATCAAACATTAAATGAGGGAGTGATTAACACCCATGGTTGGAAACCAGCTGTATCTGTGATATATTTGGATATGATCTATCTATCTGTATATATATATGTATACTTGTGTATGTATATATATATATATATATGTATTAATACACATCTAATATCTATCCATGTCTCTATATTGTATATCTATCAGTATATATATATATATATGGTTGGAAATTGGTTCTGATCATCAACTGGGCCAAGTGGACCGGTTCCCAAGGGGCTTCAGAACGGGCGATTCAGAGTCGGGCCCCACGGTGCGGCAGCCGAACTTGGGACGTTTACGTGAACGTGCCGTGGTCAAAACTTAGATTGTAACCATGAAATAGATGAGATAGGATATTATATGTGAGATATGAAATAGATGATGATATTATATATGTATAGGGTATTAATGTATAACTATTGGCCATGCCCTCTGGACAAGGTCTGAACATGACTCTTTTGGCAATACTAAAAGTAAATAGAGCTAATTGATTTTTAGTATTGGAGAAAAATTGGAGTTGCGGAAAAATGTTTCTACTATTGACAAGATATCACTATTGGTCAGACAACATTACAATAATATCATATCCCTTTTAATCATACAATCCAAGTTTATCCCATTAAATCCAAGTTTATCCTATCCCATTAACACCCTATACATATATAATCCTCTGGTAAACTA
>Ga0126342_10004260_pt1 | contig 24284 bp, 25 predicted proteins | sample Cyp1metagenome_FD_92528 | JGI IMG/M metagenome (GOLD analysis project Ga0126342, IMG submission 92528) | Coral microbial communities from Lord Howe Island, Old Settlement Bay, Australia - Cyphastrea 1 metagenome | ecosystem: Host-associated > Invertebrates > Cnidaria > Coral ...
ATTATTTTTGACAAGGGGATGTTGAGTCACCTTTCATTTGAAAGGTAAGTGGACATGAAGATGCATAGTTTGATGAACACATCACGAGTGTCGGTGCCAATGTCAAGTGGCTCAAGTGAGCCCTAATCTCATCCAACGAAACACAAAAATAAATAAATATATATATATATACACATGTATATATGTATATACTATATATATACATATGTATACATATATATATAAATGTGTCTACATGTCTACATACACATAAATGATCATAAATGCAATTCTGTACATACCTCTGGCCATGTTGTGGATACAGATAAACGTGATCATTCTATTTATCAATTATATATAAACTATCAACCTATTTTTTTAAAAATATATCATCTACCTATCTACCTATCTATTAATCTATTTATTTATTTTTATGTGTTTAATTTTGCATTGATTTATCTATGTATCTATTTAGCTAATTAATCTTACCTATCTATCTGATCAATCTTACCTATCTATCTGATTAATCTTACCTATCTATCTGATTAATCTTACCTATCTACCTAATTAATATTACCTATTTACCTAATTAATCTTTATCTACCTAACTGATCTTTATCTATCTATCTATCGATCGATCGATCTATCTATCTAGCTATCTATCTATCTATCTATCGATCGGTGTTTTGATGTCATTCCTTCTCTTTTTCTGATCCTTAATCTGATCTTTTCTTGTCTTATCCTATCAGTCTTGTTCATTTCACTTGTCTGGTCAATCTTATCTATCCCATCAACCATACCTATCTCCTCTATCTATTTCAACTATCCGATCTATCTCATCCATCCTATCTAGCCTATCTTTACTATGCCCATCTTATCATCTATCTGATCGATCTAGTGCATCAATCTATCCATCCAGTCATGCATCCATCCATCCATGTTTGTCTGTATGCCCATCCATCTGTCTGTCTATCTATTTGTCTACCTGCATTCATGTCATGGCCACTGCTTAGGAGCTCCTTGAGGGTCCCGTGGAGGCTTGAACATGCTGTGTGTGCTATCACAGTGTTTTAGCTCTTGCAGGGTGTCTTTGCAGTGCAAAGTCAGATAAGGTGAGCCAAGCTCAACCCGCTGAGCCGGCGCCGATGCCGCCTGCGTCACCTGCGTCGCCTGCGTCACCACCAGCATCTGCATCTGCAGCTGCAGCATCTGCGTCAGTGCAGACACGAAAGGCGAAGTCCTACAGTCTTGTTGGAAATTGCCTTGTACACTTTCTGACCTGTTTCTGATGCAATCATGGACACTGAGGCTTGTGAAAACTGGTGCCACAAGATAAGAGAAATATATATATACTTGATAGACTCACACAAACACATACACACAGACACACACACACACACGTGCATCGCGCGAAGAGATTGCATTTCGCAAAACACAAACAGTTTTGAAAGCTCTGATGTCAGTGCATAGTCTTCAATGCCTGCATTGGGTTTTGTATGGCTTTGTCATCATGCAAGGTTTGCTGGGTATGCTAGATTGTGCTGTTGTGATGCAGATACGGTTCATGCAACATGCTTATTGGCTCAGCGGGTTCCTAGACAATTAGGATATTCCGCGAGGGCCACCACAACGACAGAAATTGAGAAGTCTGGGCATTCGATATCATTTGGAGCATCAGCTTTGCTGAGTTTTGTTCGTAGGACTTGAAATTGATCCAGGCTCCTCTCTCGACGATCCCGAAACAAGAGGCCTCACGGCACGGTTGACTGGAGTGCAAGTGGATTCTGTTAAGACTTGTTGATTTCTATTAAATCTACTGTATTTTGGAATGCATGTTCATATTATACATAATTGACACATGATGTTGCAGTTCTTGATTTTATATAATTCGATGTTTTACGGTTAAAGCAGTTTATTCATTGCTGCTATTTTGCGATTTGCACTGTGCACATCTGTGCGAGGGTGCGGAGAAGGCGCAGAAGATCGAGTTCACGACTTTGTGCTGAAGTTGAACATGTTCAAAGGTTGAACTTGTTGAATTCTATATATTTACATGTTTTGTTCAGTTGTTCACATTTGTTATTGACAATTTGTGACAATTTCCTCTCGGCGATCAACACTAGACTCACTAGACAGTTCCTCGGCAGGAAGTGAAACGTTCCTACCAATCTTTGTGTTGCGTTGGGTACTTGTGTTGAAGCTCATTACACACCCATCCACACTTGCAAGAGGGACACATCTTTGGAACCATATCCCATCAAAATCACATCAAAATCATATCAACATCACATCATTATATATTGAATATATTATTGTCATATATTGTCGAGGACATGCACTTGGACACTTGGACTGCCTTATCTGGAGCTAGCTGTGACCAGTGCACCACAACTTGCCCCAGCGAGCCAGATTGTCATTGAAGGGACACCGTGCATTGGACGAAAGAGCCACTTGTTTGCATTTTAGTGATATGTTTGATCACCGAGCTTCATTCTGTCCATGGTTGGAAGATTGAACTCTAGACTTAGACCCCATTATCAATGGCTTGTAAAGACAAACTTTCAGCAACACATTCATGATAAATCCTTTGGCGCCGTCCTAAGGCTTGGTTTCTAACACCTAGACATGTCAGGCTGTGATGTACAGGTCCAGTCGGTGGAGGTTGGATCTCTACAAATGCTTAACAAAAAATCATGCTGAAGCATCTCTGAAAATGAATGATGCACTCCCCTTTTCTCCAAAGCGTTGATTTGTTTGTCAGGCATACAGGCCATTGGCGAATAGTTTCAGTGTTTTTACTTTAATAGTATAGTGTGTATATTGTGTGTATACTATGTCCTTGATCAACTGCTTGCTGAGTTCGGCCGGCATCTCACAGAGCGTCTCCAGTCATGCTGCCATGTTTAGTTTCCTTTTCGTGAACCAATGGGCTGAGATACAAGCGCGTCGGCTTTCCATCCTATAACACAGACAGATGTATAGTAGTCTCTTTGTGGGCGTATGCATTTGAATAAAATTACAGGCGACGAGCCTAAAATCACTCTAACTATATCTACTGCAATTATGCAGAGGGAGGTAGGTATATGGCAAATTATGGCAAAGGAATGTGATGGGAGAGGTTGGCAGCACTGCAGGACCTGCTGTGGGAGTGCATTCGCAAAAGCTCTTGCTTTGTACGCCCTGGTGGTGTCAACAAGAGAAGGCCAAAGAGAATGATTTTTTACACCTTTGTGACACCTTTGTGACACCTTTTTGACACCTTTTTGACGGTTTCACCTCGGTTCGTGCAATCTTCGAACTTGAACATGCTGTGTTTAGATGTGTTTAGTCGAAGCCGCTGAAGCCTCTCTCTTGCAGGTTTAGTGCCGAGCCTGGGAACTTGCTGGGTCTCCACTCTCTGCAGTTCAGTGGTCTCGCCAATGACAAGGCAGAAGAAACGTTGCAACAGTATGAAAATATATGACAATTATGAACCAATTGCAGTTAGCCTGCATATGGTGCACCATGCTGCAAGTGCGCAGATGCATGCGTGGTTTAGCAAGTACTGTATCATAAGATACACAGCAGAAGGCACACGGACAAGATGAGAATGCATCGACATTTACGCGACTTGTGGTGGCATTCTTGGCTTAGCCACAAGCCATGTTGTCAGATTGCAGAAGATTGCAGAAGATTGCAGAAGATTGCAGAAGATTGCAGAAGATTGCAGAAGATTGCAGAAAACAAGAGTAGAAACAAACAGCTTGAATCAAGTTCAGCTGATGGAGCCGAAGGCCTATGGTTGAAATCTCGCGAAACAGGTTCTTGAAGCATATTGACGGTATTAAGTAGTAACCTAAGTAGTATTGAAGTATTTTGTGAAGGAGATGAATACAGCATTCGAGACAGGAGATGCAGAGTCGGTTTGCAAGAATGACATTGTTTGCAGCAGATGTATTTGGGTCCACGCCAAATTTTATGCTCTGCATGGAAAGTGCTATTCTCTGCCTGAAAATACTTTTCGAAATGAGTCTAAAAATCATGGAAGTCTTGATACATAAATTATTAAATAGTGGTTTCCAGACATGAGAATGACTCCTGCTCCTCTCGCGATATCGAAGACTTGAATTTGCTCTTGATGGATTCTTGCCAGAGACATAGATTGTAGAGAGAGAGAGAGAGAGAGAGAGAGAGAGAGAGAGTAAACTGAGTAAACATTGTGAATGGGATCTCAGATATCTCAGATATCTCTTTTTTGCTGCGCAGGCCTTGGATGTTCGACCAAAGAAAGTAGGTCTGCAGCTCAACCTTTCTCCTTCACACTCTGAGGCTCGACCAAGACTAGACTTGATGATTTCATGGATTTCACCTTTGACAAGAGCCTGCGGGAATTGGTCGCAGAAAGGGCATGCGAATTCAGAGGACATATTTTATTTTGTTGCAAGGTCACAACTGCTAGTGAACAAGAGTGTAGTTCTGTTGAGCACTTTTTTATACTGAAGGCCGAGTTCTATTTTGTCTCAGTGCTCAGAGAGTGACCCAGGCAAGAAAGAATCAATCGAGCTGGTGCAGAGTGCTGCAAAGGCCTCCGTACGTTGGTAGCATGAGTGAGGATGCGTGATGATGAGATATAGTGAGTGTGAGGCCGTACTGTAAGTCCAGTGCAAGGCCAGTATAAGGGTGTGAGAGCAGCTGACAGCACCTTTCTGTTTGGTGGCCTGTCCTTCTCAGTGGGTTGTTGGTTTCTGGCAAGGCATGAGACGTGTTTTTCCACGCCTTGATCCAAGGTGTGATTTGTGTGCCACACGAATAGGTGGCTAGTGTTTCAACATGGACTTTGGGCATTTCATTTGCCACGTGTCCCCATATCATTTGGGCCCAATGCCCAATCTTCCAGGGAAACTGATGTAAGGGTCCCATGGGCGTAAGCCAACCGCTACGCGCCTTGGCAGCCGGGCCAAAAAGCTGCTGACCTTTAACTTCGCGCTGCACTTCGAGAGGCGGCATTGGATTTGGGAGATTGCTACCGAATCAACACTGGTAGCGGAGCCGGATCTTCCGGCCTCCGGCTACTGAGCCCAACTACATCCCCTATCGCCTGAACTACCACTGCAACTTCCTCACCGCTACAACGGCTATGCCAACTGGGCCAAATGGGGTGGACTTCGTTAAGGACACGTTCATCCCGATTTTCACGAACCGCCCTGGAGACTACAGAGAATGGAGACAGCGCATCATGCTGTACAAGAAGATGTCGGAGATCAACAAGAAGAGCAAAGAGGCGACGATCAACCTGATGACCAGTTTGAGCGGAATAGCCTGGAGACAGATCGAGCACCTGGTGCATCTGAAGCTGAAGATGGATTCTCAATGATCCAGGCTGAGCTGGACAAGACGTTCAAGTACGATGACCAGGTGTCGAGCTTTTGAGAAGTTTTTCTATGGGGTTAGCCGTAAAGATGGACAGACGCTCATCAACTACGTGGCTGACCACAGGGAGGCGCTCATGGAGGTGGAGAAGCATGGAGTGGCTGGTTGGATCTAACTGCGACGCGCTGGACTCACCATGGAGCAGAAGCAGATGATCCAAGGAAGAGCCAACGACCTGACCCAGACGGCTGTGACGGAGGTGCTCTATTTCCTGCTGTGACAGGACTATAAAGGACGAACAACTGATGGCAGAACCTGGCGTGGGAAAGGCTATGGATCAGCACCCTCAAGGTGGTCACGCCATCAAGGCTACTTGACCGAAGAGGCCTATATACGACGTGGACGATGAGGACTGGGCGGACATGCAGTATGACGAGACTGGCGAATGCGAGGATTGGCCTGATGGTGGCTATGAGGATGAGGAGAACGATGAGGTGTACTACACCCACAACCCTGAGGAGCCCGAGGTGGGTGACAAGTTCTTCACCGAAGTGGAGCAGAACTATGAGGATGCCTGACGTACCTCGACGCCAGACGTCAGATGGCTCACCTGAAGGCATCCGGAGGTTTCTACCCGGTGGTGGCTCTGACGGATACCTCATCAATGCCGTCCTCTTCACCATCTTCCCAGGGTCCGAGAAGTCCCGAAGGTAGAGGTGAGGGCAAGTCCAAGAAAGGACGTGGAAAGGGCCATCGACATGGCAGACCAAGGGTGGACAAATCATCCAACGTGGACAAGCGGCATCCAAGTGCCTGAAATGTGGCCAACCGGGCCATTGGGCAGCAAGTTGTCCACAGAACACCACTTCCAAGTCGAGCCCTACTTCCAGGACAAGCCCTTCTACATCAACATCGCTTTCGAAGAAGGCCAAAACTGATGGCAGTGCCATGATGGTGCGTGACATGGCCAAGCTCAATGAAAGAGGAATCCCACAGCTCTGAAACCATGGATGGTGGCGCATCATCAGCTGTGGTGGGCCACACCACCCTCATGTCATGAATTTGTCTCCAAGCCGATACCTCTTCATGGCGACCAACAAGACATTTGGCTTTGGAGGAGATGCTTCACGTCAGGCCGATTGGTCGGTGAGATTGCCAGTCTACATCCACAACAAGCGTGGCTACATGGAGTGCTTCATTGTCGAGGGTTCCACACCTCTTTTGGTTGGGCGACCCATTCGTCAAGCCCTGAAAGTTCAGATGAATCCAGGATGGGCCATGGACCGAAGTCCCCATTGGCGAGCGAGGTGAATACCTTCTGAGGGTGGATGACGGTGTGGAGCACGACATCAACGGCGAGCGCGTGGAGTTTGACTACATCACCAACGAGTCCCTGGCCCTGGTCTCCAACTACGAAGACTTGAGTGAGTATATCGACGTCCATGAATACCTCTCCGCGGCTGGGAGACAGCCTCCTGAACAAGCTCTTCAAGCAGATGACACTGGCTATGAGACAGCATCAGAGGAATCACCGCCCTCTGAGCACTTTAAAGAGGACATCGATGCAGTCCGCAAGACCATCACCGACAAGCTTGGGCTTCAATCAGTTTAGCCGACAGCGCCCACTTGTTGTCGAGAATGCTCTCTATGCCCACCAGAAAGGCCAGAAGGTGTTTTGGGAAGTTTTCAGCGGCAGTGCCAATTTGGCCCATCGAATGTCCCATGAGGGATGGCTGGTGGAGTGTCTCGACCTTGAGGAACTTTGAAGATGCGTCCCACCGTCGAAAAATTCCTCCATTGGCTTGATGTTTCCTGCCCTGACTTCATTTGGTTTGCACGCCCATGCACCATTGAGTCATCGTTGCAGGAGCTCAGCATGAGTCCTACCCGGGCCGGCCGAGGGCGTCAAGACGCCGTGATGGCTGATCGGGAGTATCAAGAGGTGACCTCTCTGAGAATATGGTCCGCACGTGGCTATCAAAAACAGATCGAGAAAAACGTCACGCAGCCGCCATCGAACAGCCCAAGGAGGCAAAGTCATGGAAGACTAATAAGACCCTCTCTACTCTGGATGGCTATGACTGCGACCTGGACTCCGGACCAATGCCAGTACGGCGTCACACTTCCCGATGAACACGGAATTGAGCAGTACATCCAGAAGAGCATTCGTTTAAAGTGCACCGATGAGACCATGGCCTTGGATTTGGCCTGCACGTGCCCTGGCAACCATTGGCACTTACCCCTCGTGCTGAAGCTTCTGGAGTGTACCAAGCTCAGTTCTGCAACGCACTATGCCGGGCCGGGCCATCCAGCAGATCTTTGAGTATAAGGGCCACGACCACGCCTTTGCCACTGACGACATCGTCGAGGCCCCGATCATTGAGGAGTTTGAAGTCCCTGATGCTGATACCGGTGAACTGGAATCACCAGCTGCAGAACCATCTACAAGATGTGCAGAAGGCCAGAAGCTTCACCGCAGCCTTGGACATCCTACCAGAAAGGAGCTTGTGCGATTGCGGCAGAACAAGCGAGCCTCCAGTCAAGGCAGCCCTGGAGCATGAATGCCCTCTTTGTGAACTACATCAGCGACCAGCTGGAGTTCCGGTGTCAAGCATGCCACGGAACACAACCTTCAATCAACGAGTCCAAGCTGACACTCAGTGGATTCAGATCCCAGGACAACGTCAACAGCAGCCCGTCTTGATGATCTCAGACTGCACCACCCGACTACTTGCTGGACGACATCTACGTGGTGGCGAGCGCACTGAGGAGTTCATCAAGCAGCTGGAGAGAGCATGGACCCGCAACTTCGGACCCATGGAAGTTGTTCAAGTTGACGAGCACAGAGCTGGGTCCAGCGACCAGATGCGAGAATGGTGCAAAGAGCAAGTGATCCAGGTCACCCGACGAGCAGTGGCTGAGCCATGAAGGATTGGTGACAGCCCTGAACTACGTGATCCCTCAGATCAATCGAGCTCCCAACGTTTGTGGCTTCAGTCCGATACAATGGACTTTGGGCTTTATGCCCCACATCCCAGGACTGTTGGTGGAAAGCAGTACGGGCAACAACCCTGCGCACTTGGACCCCTCTGCCTGGAGAAGTTTCGCCTACAACAAAAAGCCGCGAAAGCCACAGCTGAGGCTGATGGTGATCGCCGACTGAGGAGGCGATGTTACGGAAGTTCATTGGGCAACCTTGCACCCTTAGCCCTGGCGATCTTTGCTTCTACTGGCGAGATTCCCCTCCCTGGCTCCAATGTGAAGCTGCGATGGAGAGACCCTGCAATGTGTGATCATGAGGGAGCCTGGGCCATCCGGCCCCAACAGCGAGTCTACTGGCTTGGGCACGGCACAGTGCTCTTGAGAGCGGCTCCAGAACATGTGAAGCCGACACAAGTTGTGCCTGACCTTTCTGAGAAAGCCGCTGATCCCCTCCATACCACCAGACAAGTTCTTCAAAACATCCGACAACGTGGGGTCACCCACTACATCGACCTGCAAAAGACCAACAAGAGAAGATGAGATGAGGGATGAGGAAGAGGCAGAGGACGACAGGGATCTTGACAACATACCTTTTCGAGAACTACCACCTGACCACTGGCAGCCCAGTCAAGATGGGACGATGCGGACCAGAACCCACAACATCCCCCGGAAACGACTCTATGTGCCGGAGCCCACAGCTGATGTTTCGGTCCACCTTTTCAAGGACGAGCGCATGACCGACATCAGACGTGGTGCTCCAAATCCGGAACATCTTCGAATCCGAGACAATTGGAAAGCTGGCTACAGCAACAGATGTGGACTGGAACCACTGGACCTGATGAACCAGAATGGCAAGATGATGACGAAAACAGCACTATGGCCCCTCCCCCAACCCCAAGACCAGTCTTCGGGGCCATCTTCCGCAGCCAGACCTGCTGCTGCAGCTCCTGGCTCAACACCTACGGCCAACATGGAAACTCTGGAGGAAGGACTTCCTGAAATCCCTGCCACTCTAGCGAGTCTGATGGAGCCCGAACCTGTTGCAGAGCCCCAAGTGGTGCCCTCACTGACTGGGTCCCACCTGCCGGTTCCAGAAGGCCAAGCACCCTACTTCCACCCTGCGAGGAAGGAGACCTTCGCTGAGCAAAGAGCGAGGCTGGAGCGGCAGGAGACTTTGCCCTGAGGCGTATGGTCCGGAACGAGCTCAACAAGTCCGACCAACACCTTATTCCCAGGGACCACTCACAGACGATGACAAGGCCGAGTTCACCGTGGATGTAGAATGATGTGGACATGATGCCCAACAACCACCTTCCACCTGGATGGAAATCCGAGAATGGCTTCCTGGTGCTTGGAGAAGTACAAGATGAATGGCGACTGGATGGCACTTTCCTGACCAAGATGCACAAAACCAGCCGCAACAAGGAGTTCACTCCTACAGAGCACAACTGCCCTGTTCCTCTGCACTTCCTCACCAAGCAGAGGATGACCAAGATGACAAGTGGGAAGCTGGCGCGTGATAAGTGGACAAGATCTACTCCATGGAAATCTCTTTCACATCGAGAGTGGACGGGGTACACATGGTTCAACCTGCTACACCCTGGAGGAAGGACGCCAAGGACCTCTTTCAGAACAAGAGCTATGGTGCTGAGACCATTTACCTCAAGGAGGACAAGAGCAATGCTCAAGTCAGTGAGCGCACATTATCCTTTTCGGACCGACTGGCTCTTCGAGAAGCATAGCAGAAAGAGCCGGAAGAGTTCTTCCAGAACGACGTGTGGATCTTCGATGAGAAGCCAAATGTTCCACAAGATCGAGTTCTTCGTGCCAAGTTCATCCTGAACTGGAAGACCCATGCTGATGGGAGCCCTCGGGCAAAGGCAAGGTTCAAGGATCCTGATGCCCTGAATGGATCTCTGACGACGGCAAGTCCAACCTTGACCCGTCTTTCAAAATATGATTCTGAGCCAGGTTCCAGAAAGTGCTTGTAAAGAGCAGCGGGTCTGCTGCCTCTGAAGCCGCCTGCCTTTCCGCCGCCAGCGTCGATCGTGCGATCCGTCCCAGCTTCCAACATCTCCAGTCGAGGACAGTATTGAATCATTATTGTAGTGTCCTTCAGCTCCCTCCACCGCCGTCTTGTGCACCATCGCCAGGAGATAGCCACCTTGGCTAGACAGAGAACGCTATGAAGGTCAGGTTCTCCTTGGTGCCCAGGCATCTATATTCCAGACCCACGTCCGCATTCTCCTTGGCATAGCGTAGGATCTTGTTGGCTTCCAAAAGCGTCTGGGTAGTGGCAGTGGTTACTGATCCAGCCATCATGCTGACAGAAACTTGAAGCCACGGGGCTGTTTGAGTGCTTGGCCATTGCAGTCCACCAAGCACAGCTCGCAGGGCTGTTGCTGGTCTCCCAAGCGCACAATCTTGGCGCCGCAGTATGTCAGTTCGTCTTTTCGGCTCCATTTTGCCACTCATGGAGGACGTGAAAGTGCTCCTCAGGGTGTCCATCAGCTTCTTGGTGTTGGGGTCCTTCTCATACAGCACCCCAGTAGATCGTCTACCTGTAGACCAAATATTGCCAGCAGTTGTGGGGCATCATGAGGGTTAGTTGGATCTTGCGGTCAAACGCCAGGAAAAGGCAACCGTCCAGGGGATGTTGGACAAAGGTTCCATCACCCATCTTCAAGATTCGGTCCATCCACCAAACCATACATAGGTTTGGTCAGCTTCATGACCCGTCCATGTCCAGGAGGTAGACCAAGTAGTGCGTCAGCTTCTCGAAGAGCCAGCGACGAGCGTGGCTGATGACCCCTGAGCGTGGCCAATTTCTCGTGCTTTTTTGATATTTTCTCATTTCACATTTTTGAACCTGTCTGATTTGTGTGCCACACAAATAGGTGGCTAGTGTTTCAACATGGACTTTGAGCATTTCATTTGCCACATGTCCCCATACCATTTGGGCCCAATGCCCAATCTTCCAGGGAAACTGATGTAAGGGTCCCATGGGCGTAAGCCCACCGCTACGCACTTTGGCAGCCGAACCAAAAAGCTGCTGACCTTTAACTTCGCGCTGCACTTCGAGAGGTGGCATTGGATTTGGGAGATTGCCACCGAATCAACGCAAGGTTTTTGACGCGAGACCTTCAACATCGGTAATGTATTGACGGTATTGCCGGTATTGCAGTTAAAATTCAATCTGAAGACTAAGATATTCCAAGTGTGATATCAAGTCTTTCCAGAAGTTCCTTGAGAAGTTCCTTGTCCCAAGTTTGCCTTCGCGCGTTGCCACATTCTCGCGATGCCATTTTGAGGATTGGCTCCAATTGGCTCCTGGGGTGTAGCACGGTGTAGGTCAAAGCACTGTAGGGTGCCTTCTTGGGCTGCTTGGCTGAGCATGTTTTTCCTATTCCCGAAAGCGTCTGAGCGAAGGGTGCTTCTAAAAGTGGAGGTCTGCTATACATCTTCAAATGCTCACATCTTCACATCCTCACATGTTCACATACTCACATCTTCTCATTTTCACATGTTCACAAACCCCACACCTTCACATCTTCACATCTTCACATCTTCACATCTTCACATCTTCACATCTTCACATCTTCACATCTTCACATCTTCACATTTTCACATCTTCACATCTTCTCAATTTCACATACTCACATCTTAACATCTTATCATCTTCACATCTTCACATCCTCGCATCTGTACATCTTCACACATCTTCTCTCTCTCTCTCTCCCGCTTCACCTTCACACCTTCACACCTTCACATCTTCACATCTTCACATCTTCTTACCTTCACATACCTACATCTTCACATCTTCTCATCTTCACATCTTCTCATCTTCACATCTTAACATCTTCTCTCTCTCTCTCTTTTTTTCTCTCTCTCTCTCTCTCTCCCTCTCTCTCTTGCCCTCTGTCACGGTCTCTCTCCTTCTTTTTCTTTTCTCCCTTAAGGCTGCAGGCAGTGCCGACGGGGCGCCACGATATTGCCACCCTCTCGCACGTTCGAGTGTCAAAAACAATGTTTTTTTTTGCGATTGCACATCCTCAGCAGCAACCCTTTCGTACGAAACAAGGTTCGAGTGTCAAAAAGCTGCGGGTTTTTTGCAACTTTGGTTGGTCCGGCGGGAACCCTTTCGCACGAAATGAAGTTCGAGTGTCAAAAACGGATGTTTTTGTTTGCGATTTTACATTCTACGCGGCAACCCTTTCGTACGAAACAAGGTTCGGGTGTCAAAAACTGTTTTTTTTTTTTGCGATTTTGGTTGGTCCCGGCGGCAACCGCTTCGCACGAAATGAGGTTCGAGTGTCACAAAAGCTGATGTTTTTTTTGGCGATTTTATATCATCCGCGGCAACCTTTTCGTACGAAATGAGGTTCGAAAATCAAAAACAGAGGGTTTTTTGCAACTTCGGTTGGTCCGGCAGTAACGCTTTCGCGTTGTGTGTAAAAGTGTTTGTGTGTAGAAGCGTTTGTGTGTTTCTGTGTCAAAGCGTTTGTGTGTCAAAACGTTTGTGTGTAAAAGCGTCTGTGCGTCAAAGCATTTGTGTGTAGAAACGTTGGTGTGTAAAAGCGTTTGTGTGTAAAAGGGTTTGTGTGTAAACGTGTTTGTGTGTGAAGGGGGTTTGTGTGTAAAAGGGTCTGTGTGTAAAAGCGTCTGTGTGTAAAAGTGTTGGTGTGTAAAAAGGTTGCGTGTAAAAGTGTTCGTGTGTAAAGGAGTTTGTGTGTAAAAACGTTTGCGTGTAAGCGTGTTTGTGTGTAAAAATGTTTGTGTGTAAAAAAGTCTCTGTGTAAAAACGTTTGTGTAAAAACGTCTGTGTGTAAAAGTGTTTGTGTGTAAAAGTGTTGGTGTGGTAAAGAATCTGTGTGTAAAAACGTTTGCGTGTAAGCATGTTTGTCTGTGAAAGGGGTCTGTGTGTAAAAGGGTTTGTGTGCAAAAAAATGTGTGTGAAAACATCGGCGTGTAAAAGGGATTGTGGGCGAAATTGTTTGTAACAACATCTGTGTGTGTGAACGGGTTTCTTCGTAAAAGTGTTGGTGTGTAAGAGCGTCTTTGGGTAAAGAGGTTTGTGTAAAAGGGTGTCTGTGTAAAAGTGATTCTTTATAAAAACGTGTGTATGTAAAAGCGGCGGTGTGTAAAAACAAACCAAAAACAACTGTGTGTGTAACAGGGATCATGTGTGGCCTGCTTGCGACAGAGTCGTGTCCCGGCTGGAGTTGAGAGATGTGGCATGTTTAACAATTCTTGCATATGCTTGGCTGCAGGTGTCATGTTTCTGTGTGTAAAAGTGTTTGTGTGTAAAAGGGGATTGTGCGCAAAGGTGTGTAAAAAACGGTTTATGCGTAAAGGAGTCTGTGTGTCAAAAAACCTTTGTGTCTAAAAGGGTTTTATGTGTAAAAACGTCTCTGTGTGTAAAAGTGTTTGTGTGTATAACCTCTGTATGTGAAAACGTATATGTGTGATACAATCTTTGTGTGTAAAAACACAGTTGTGTGTAAGGCATGTTTGTATGTATGAGCATGCTTGTATGTAAAAATGTCCGTCTCAATTCTTCTTCCTGTGTCTCCTTCGTTTCATCTTTCTTTTATTTCTCCTTCAATTTCTTCATATGTACCTACTTTTCACATCTTTTCACAACATGTCTGCACCATGTCTCTTCATTTTAGGCATCATCGTATATTCTATATTTATGTTTCATGCTATAAGATCTTCATACTTACACCTCTCACTATGCTCCTCTACGCTCTTGGGCCACTCGTCGTCTAGTTCCTAATAGAGAGGCAGGATGCCCCATTTGTGCCTTAGTTTTGCACTAAAAAGATGCGAGTAAATCTCGGTAAGCTATCAATTTTGCTGCAGTTCCATCAAATTTGTTATTGCTTTCGTAGGGTTCTGTGACCTAAGGTGTCAGCATGCCGTTGCTCCGCCCCTTTGCGATCCAGGCGGAATCAGCATGTTGCGGAATGCTGCTACAGACCCACAGCAATGAATTTTATCGCTGACAGGCAGCTCGACGCTCTTTCTGCACAGATCTCAGAGTATGGAAAGGCTTGAAAGAGACTGGATATGAATCAACCTTTGAAACGCTTCTGACTTCCTAGTGACTAAGAGTCACTTTAAGAGTCATTGATTAAGAGACCCATGATTGCTTTCCAGGGCTGACTGTACATGATGAAGTGTTGAGGCCGGGGCCTAGCCACAACCCCCGTGCGTGCGCACCGGCCTACTGTCGGGCTGATTCAGGCCTGTTTTATTTTTTTTGTCCACTTAGTGAGACTTAGTCTTGGTCATGGTAACGTTTGTGAGAGCATCAGTTTGTTTCACTCAATCTGCCTGCAAATCTGTGTGATTTCCAGGGCAATGGAGACGACAACGCCAACTTAGGGACTGGAGTCGGCATGTTCGGGCTCGGGGATAGGTAGAGCTCAAGACAAAGTGCGGATCTGCTTGAAACATCCTGGAACAGACACTCTGATGACACTTGGGTGCCCCACTTCAGAGTCAAGCCGTCCCAGGATGCAGGAGAATGCCCCGTTTCACTACTCTCAAGACCTGGCAGGACATTGCGGACAAACGGGTCATTGCTTGCTGGATCTCCACTTTTTCTGACCGATCTTGATGTGGCGTGCTCAGAAGTCGCATGAAGTCGCAAATCATTTCTCAGAGCACCTCTCCAACTCTTAGCTGTCGCTCGATGTCGCTCGTAGCCCAATTTCTTCTCTTCAAGAGTGGTGCGCACAGTCCGCACGGAGCCAGACATTTGGTGTTTGAGTCCTTTGAGGCACCAATGTATTGGACAGAGATCCAATTTGTTCTGCAGCGGCCTCAGATTCCGACCTCAGCTGTCGTTGAATCTCTCGAGTGCCCTGAGCGCATCAAGGTCCGGTCCAATCAATGGTTTGTTTGAACGAATGTTCGAGACGGAAGCAGGCCCTTTGTTCCTTAACGGTGTCTGCCTCTCAGTTTTTGCACAGCCTTTCTAGTAGCCTCTAATTTCAGATGCTGGGCCTATTTGGGCCTGTTCCTTAAGGTCTTCTTGCTGACTCTGTCAGACTCTCAATCAAGTACTCCCATGGATTACCGTGATAGAACGTAAAGTAAGTCCTGCCAACTTTGTCAAGAGCAAAAGGGCAAATGCGAATGAGGAACAATGCAGCTGACACAAACAACAAATCCGGTGGCTGACACAAATCCGATGAGGGAGAACAATTCAAGGAAAGCTTGGAAGTATTTGGTAAGCCATGTTGGTCCTTTTGGTCCTTCTGTCAAAGGATGCGTATGGGCGTGTACTATGGATTCATGCAGCCCTCCTACTTGTGGCACTTCCAGGAGCTGTGTCGGTCCCGCTTAAACTTCCTTCCTGATCCTTCCTGCATAATCTTTGAATATCTTTGATGATCTTTGTATGTCTGTTTGAAGGATGTTTGCTGAAATTCAATGAAGTTCCTTGTATGATCAAAGACAAATCCTGTATAAATTTGACACTTTGGCCTTTGGCAGGAGCGATATGGCCAAACCTGGACGGTCGGCCATCACCTTTACGGTTCTGCCCAAAGCTTGGTTTCCTTAGTTTCCTTAGTTTCCTTGTGATGTTGCCTAAGGCCTAAGGCCTAAGTCTCCTACAAAGTTGCCATTGAATCGATTTCATTACTTGTGCATTCTGCAGATATTTCGGTTATCATTCCATGGCCAGGTCCCCAATTCTTACAATTTTCCCTAACTCCAAGAGAGGCGAGAAGGTGTTTTAACCACATGGCAGAAGTTGTGCAGACGCTACGGATTCGTTCTACTTGCTATACTTTGCATTTCTGTGTGTAAGGACCTGCCAAATCCGCTGAAGAAGGGAAAGTGAGTGCGCGGTTTTGTAGCCAGCTCAATAGGAAGGCATGCGAAAAAATGCTCAGACCTTTGGAAAAAGGCAACAAAGAGAACAAGGAGAGAGGAGAAAAGTAGAAGGATTTGTCACCCAGTTGCACATATCACAAGGATATACAAAGTCGGAATGGCTTTGAGATATCAAAAAGACAGCGACATTCTTCAGACGGCCACCAGGTGACATCAAGGGCATCGCTCACAGCCTGACAAGGCTACAATAGGCTACAATGAGGTATTTTAAGGATTTTTAAGGTGACATGATCCCAGCTTTCAGCGGACATATGATTATGTGACATTGACATACATTGACACAACCATTGCTACTATTCCTGGAAGCTTTTTAGATGACAAATGCGCCCGACGGCGAAGCTTCTGAGAGAGGCGTGTTTATCAGTTTCTAAAAAGGTGCATATCTTGAGCGACCTAAGAGCGACCTGAGAGCGACCTGATGCAATGCCTTGAAACATTTTGAAGCTACCGAGACTCTCTATGTGTGGATTTGCAATTGGCGGAATATATCGCCTCTCTTGAGGGTTGCACCTTTGACTTTAGGTAATTGACTCCCTGAATCTCCCTGATTTGTGGATGGTGCTGTGATATTTTGATATATTTTGAATGTTCTCAGAAAAGGCACTCAACACACTCCAGGCTCAATGAAATTCATTTGATGCTCTGCCAGCCTGTATTCTTGCTGCAGACAACTCTCCGTCATCGTCCTGGTTCCATACTGATCAGCTCTGGTCTGAACAAATGCAAAAAGAAGGGCCTGAGGAGGCGCAATTGGTGTCGAAATTCAGCGTCCTTTTCCACACCGCCTTTGGCTCCCAACAAAAAAGCACTTCTTGTTACTTCTATGATTTCTATGCACTTGCTGTCACTTACTTGTTCTCAGGTTGGATCGAGAGATTTTGGGAACATCCTATCGCCCTGCTTTGCACAAGCTTGCCCGACGGAAATATCTGAAGGTGGGGCCGAACTTTGCTGACACAGTGACACATGTGCATGACGTCTATTGACGTCTAATCTCTTTTAACTCTTTCATTTTTCCAGACGTTTTCAAATAGAGTTCAACTGGAAGAAAGAGAAGCATAACAAGAAGGACGAAGAAAAACAGCCATCAAAGACTTTTCTGCGCCGATCACATGACCCAAATCGGTGCCAGCGTGACAATGAGGATTCACAGACACCATCTTTCCCACATCTTTCTCATAAACAGAAATTATGGTAATACGATTTCGACATATTTCGACATATTTCGACAATTCGCTTTCCGAAAACAGAAAGCAGAGATTAGCAGAACACTTCGGCGAAGAGCACTTTGCTTGATCTTGGCGAACAAGGAGTAGAACATGGCCTGTATCATTTCATTGGACAAGATTCGACACCGCTCGCTGTTTTTTCATGGAGAGTCATGTTTCCCACAAAACATATATGCATTGGAGCTTTTGTGATTTCTAGTCTTATTCATCGAGTTTCTGATTGTTGAGTTGCTTGTGCCAGATCCGAAGCTCCTTCAAGAAACCAAAGCCAAGGGCTACCCAGAGATTGAGACCGGCATGAGGGGCACTGCAGTGCTGCGGTGTTGGGGCAAGAGATTGAAGGCGTCTGAGGAATGCAAAAAAGCAGAACTGCTCGCGCAAAAAGTCATGATGTTCAAATCATACAGCAAAAGTTGTGATGCCAGTCAACTTTGGTGAAGCACTTTGTCCTTTGGCCAAAGATCAAGTCTTGTGCAAGTTTCCATGAGTCCAACCCTTGTAATTAAGAAGTTTCTTTACTATTCTGGTCGCTTCGCGACAACAATTGCCCGCACCGGAAGTGTTTGTTGGATAGGCGCATCTATGTTGAGTTGAGCCATGAGCCTATGTGGATTGTGTGGAACCTATGTGGAGCCTATGTGGCCGATGTAGCAATGTTCCTATGTTGGCCGGGCCAACATTCTCCAACATTCTAGTGGAGCTTCAAGGCCAAGAAAGTTTCAACCGTGGCCCGGAAAAAATGCGAAACACAAAATCATTTCTGAAGCAAAATCGACCCGGCTGTAAGGATCCTGCCTTGCATTTGGAGTGCCAAGGACCACTAGCGATCAATAACGCAACAAAGGTGCCAAAACACAACTTCAGGACTGAAGGCTAACACTTAAAAAATCTTAAAACGCTTGCAATAGCTTCCAATCAGAGCGTTGAGACAAGAACCCTTTGGGCGGGCAGATTTTCTGCAGCACGGCATATGCTTTCCTTGCAGGGTATTATTGCTTAGCCGCAAATAGACAAGAAACAGTATGCCGAATGAGATAGCATAGAAAGCCTTGTGCTTTTACTTATGTTTATAGTCATTTGTAGGCTGTGCTTTGGAATACTTTTGATGGGTTATGGGAAGCATTGACTTGAAGTTGAAATTTCCATTCCTTTCAATGCTCCCTGCTCAGATCCTCTTGAGATAGGGACAGGCGCTGTGCTTGTGTGGACATATCAATGCCAATTTGTGATTTACACCACTAACCTTGGTTTCTATTGCGTGCAACCATGCGATCCGTTACTTAATTTTGTGGATGTACATTGTTGCGACAATGTGCAGTCCTGGCCGAGCTGCATTAAACGAAGGGAGTTCCATGATGGACGCAGAGGGGCTTTTTTGACAGGAAAGCCTGGATGCAGAGTGGAGGATTTTCTCATTGCCGGCGGGTTTTGGCTTCAGTACAATAGTTGGGACTGAAATCTTCTCCCCCGGTAGCTAATTCATGTTCTGTGCCTCCAACACCTTCTGGAGATAGCCAGGCTGGGCTGAATCTATGAATCTAGCAGTGAGTGTGTTGATTCTTTTGCAAGCTTCATACTTTGCGCCTTGCTTTCTGGCAAAGCGATTCGCGTGCCTGCACCTACTTTCAATTCGGAATTTGAGGGAATTTCCTTTGAGGCTTTCCAATGGAAAAGAGAACTCAGGGCAAAATGCTTGGAAGAAAGCAGAACTCAACTGCAGAATTGTCTTGGGAGCACAGATCACCTACGAGGAATAAGCAATGAAGATTTTCTTGGGCCAGCCGATATATTTCCACTGATGGAAGCACAAACCTTCACTTCAAATATGAATCAGTCGGGGCCTCCGGAGCCTCGGGGGCCCTTCCATCATTCTGCATCATTCTGGATTCATTCTGGATTCATTCTTTCCTTGCGGAGGCTTTGGCTCGTCATGGATCAACGAAGCATTATGGACGCAGCCCGCGCACCTTGATGTGCATACTGTAGCACCATATTCTTTGGTTTTCTTCCACTTATTTCTTTCTGCATACTGTCACCATGTCCGGTCATGTCTTCTCACCTATGTTTTGCTATTTTATCTATTTTGCCGACTTTGCATCTTTTTCCTATCTTCACTTTCTTATCTGACTCACCAATTTGAGCTCCTCCTCGCGCGCTCGCTCGCTCTATCTCTTCCATTTGAAGGGATCTTTATATTTTGGTACATCTACAGTAAACTTTATCTCCTATCCAATGTAAAAAACCTGGGTTTCTATCTAGATACTGATCTCTTCTAGATGTCTGTTTGCCATAATGTATTTGATGTTTGCAATGTACAGATGGAATCTATCCATGCAATCTGAGTAATCAGTGTGCGCATGGTCCGTATACAATACAATCTAAGGTGCTGCAACACAATGTGATTGATACGATGAGTTTAATGCAAAAAAAGTGAAACACAATGCCAATGGGCCAATGGAATGGAGTAATAGATTTCAGGAGGTTGGACACATACGTTTGTTTGTCTGTCTCGCCCCGGCATGTATGAGTTTTATTTTGAGTACATTTATTCAACTTTTTACCCGTTATTTCTCCATCCATCCATCCGTCCAGCCATCTATCTTTCAATTTGTCCATTTGTGTATTTTATCTTTTTCGGTCCGTTCAACAAAGTCGAAAATCCAATTTATATTTATATAGATTTCCATTGTTTGTATTTCTCAGCGGTTTGTCAGTACCCTTTTTATTACCTGATCTTGTTGTAGGTGTCATTTTCCAGTCCTTTCCATTGTTCCTGGTCCATATTATCTGTTTCAATTGCAATCTTCGTCTCTCAACTTATCTCACCTCTTCGTTTCTCGCTGTACCATTTCTTGTGCATCTATCTCCTGTACCTATATGCCAGCCGGGCTGGCTGTGCGGCTGTCTATCTGTTTGTCCGTTTGTTCTTGTTTCTCTCCGTTTGTGTGCTTGTCTGTCCGCCTTTGTGTTTCACTTTTTGGTGTTCTGCTTCTTTAACTGTTTGCTGATTGGTCCGTTTGTCATGTCTACGAGTCTATCTCATATTTGCTGTCTCTTTTGTTTGTTTGATTATTTATTCATTTATTTATTTATTTATATTTATTTATCTATTTTTCTTCTGATTTCTTTTTCAGCTTAATCTCCCAGTGCCACACATTTCTAGCCTAGAACGACATTTATATCGGAAATGCGTTGCCTGATCCCCAGGTGCTGCCGGCCTGATGCTGAGCCATGTGGCCCTCATGTGGCTCTCCAATCTTTGAAGATCTTGACAATCAAAATACATAGGTTGCATAGGTCGCTGGCAGGGCGCTGGCTCCTGGAATCTTTCGCAGTGGTTTTAAAGAGATCCGGCAAAAAGCCATGCGATCTACTCCTTACATTCCAAGCGTGCTGCAGCAAGGTTGTGTTCGTGGTGGTGAACATGGTCAGTCTGTATTTGATCTACAGCTACTACCACCTTATTCCTTTGTTGCAGGATTCCAAAAGGCACGAAGGGAAGGGAAGAATGGACGAATTTGCTGGTGTCACTTGCAAACTATTTTCCGAGCTGTGTCGGCCAAATCAAACTTTTTGCTGAACATTTGGCAATTCGAATCCGCAGTCCTGGTTGTTTCTTGACTTCTCCCTTGTGTGTTCAGAATGCTTCATGGCTTCATGTGTAGCGTGGTACCTTAGCAGACTTCGGTCTTTGACAAATCGGCAAAAGGTGCACGGTTTCAGTTGGCCGTTGACGTTTCGCTTTTGGCAGTTACCACAGCGGAGTGATTCAGACTGCCGTCTTTAATGGTGTGTTGGCCTCGGATGCACTCACTTTCAGACTCGACGATTCTGTCAAGGAAGATTCATAATTACAATTTGCAATCTCCTCCAAGACCATAATTACATTTTATTCAGAGTTCATTATCCATTGATGAAGCCAATTAAATGAGACTGACGAAAACGACAGTTCATGTGTAGGCATGTGCAGGCAAAATTGGTAGTTGACCTTTTTTTTTCGTCAGTCTCTCGTGATTTTCTGAGTGCCTAGCAACTAGTCCCATTGAAATATCTGGTTGATATTTGCTGATTCTGAATGATTCTGCTGTGTTCAACACGTGTTCAACACATGTTTCTGTTTGGATTCCGTGTGTTTCATTTGTTTCTGATTCGGCAGATCACCGTGATGATGCTTCTGTGCTATGTGCGTGCAGTAGGAGCCTGAGCGAAGCTGGGTTTCAAGCCCACATGCGAAACATTGTGAAACGAAACATAGAATTCCAATCAATTCCACATAGTGGTCACATAGTGGTCACATAGTGGTCACATAGTGGTCACATAGTCTTGTTTTTTTGCTTTGAATCGCTGGATTGGTTGTTCACGAAGAAACAACTTTCCAAGTTTGCAATGCTGGACTACTTTGGCTAAGCTTTGAGCTTTCCGAGTTTGTGTTTGCAAGTCCTTTGAACCTGAGGTGGCAACAAACCCAGGAAACATTCCTTCAAAGGAGGCAGGACTCATTCTGCGTGCCAGTAGCTATTGATTGCGAATTGTGCCGGTGGGTTTGCTTTTTTGTTTTTTTCCACTTTGTAGCGTTGGAATGGCTGACCTAGGAAGATCCATCTTGGGAGTACGTGCCGGATCAAGCAGTGCAGCAGCCCAAAACAAAGGACTGACAGCATGGAAACAGCAAAATTCTCCACTTTCTCGACTTTCCATCCTATTCGGCTTAGTAGAACGTTGCGTGTTTTGGGAGGCATCTCGATATGGCCCCGCATTTTTTCAGCGTATTATTTGCACGCATTATTTGTGTACATGTACGTTGAAATATATAAATAATATGTATATATATATATGTATATCTAATATATATATATATATATATGTATACACATACAGGTTGCCGCATAATATAGTATGAAGGTTTTGTAGGAGAAGGTAATGAAATGTATTTAATGAAATGTAATGATATGTAATGTAATATAGTGTAATATGATACCATATGAATATGTATATTTGTATTTATTTGTGTAATGTAGGGTTGTAAGTTAAGGTTAGGTAAGGTCATGGCAAATGTAAATGTATACGTAAATGCAAATGTACATGTAAATGTAAATGCAATGCAATGTATTGTACGTACCTAAGTACGTACGTACGTATGTACTTATGCATGCATATATATATTATACATACGTAGGTGTACGTGTATGTGTATGTGTACACGTGTGTGCAAATATGTATATATATATAGATAGAACAGAGGCTTGAGGTTCTCCGGAATGCAATTGAAGTGGAGCCGGAGAAAGATTTGGAAAGGTCATTTTCACTGCGTTCTACAGTGTTTTGTGGTCTTCATGGAACGTGATTGAACGACTTCAAGACGTGGACAGCATACCTGGGGTATGTTGTCCGCGGTTTTAACTAGTTTTAGGTTTTTCAAGTTCTTCATTTTATGTTGTTTTCGTAGAAACCAGTAGAATTGCGTGCTGATAGAATTTCAGTGTTTTCATGGACCCCATACAAATGACCAGAGAACCATGGGCGAAATGCGCACCCCCTTTCTTCAACATAGCAACATCTTCAACATCTTCAACATCTTCAACATCTTCAACACCTTGAACACCTTCAACGTAACAACATCTTCAACATAGCAACATCTTCAATGTAGCAACATCCTTGCCGTCACAACATCTTTCCTCCAACGCAGTTCAAAGGACGTGAATACACCCTCCTCCCCCACCCCCCTTCCGCATGCCACAGCGAAGATCAACGTAATAACATCTTTGCTCTAACGCAGTTCAAAGGACGTTAATACACCCCCCACACCCCCCTTCTGTATATTAGAAGATCAGACATGTATCATTGTAGTGAAAGAAAACAGAATGTTTTCTGCATGACATAAGCAGGTGGCTGGCTGGGCAATTTTGGCTCAAGCTGCCAGCCCCCCTGCAATCATGATCTTGTTTTGGGTTGTGTTGTGGTGTGCGGGCAGCTTCCAATTCGATGTATCCGGCGCAGTCAGACGCAACGCGCATGGACACCATCAAGGCGCTGAGGGATCACTATGGGTTGCCCAACGAAGTTCGGGCGGCCTTCACTGCGATTGCCGGCGACTCGAAGGAAGACACAAGGTTGCTGGCAGTGCTCCCCGGCCATGTAGTGACTGCAGCCTTGGAGAGGTCACAACTGGGGGATGGCAGTTGCCTCAGTGCTGTGCAAGCTTCTCATGTGGGGCTGGGGTGGAACCTAGCGAGACGAATTCAGCACACCAAGAACGGTGGAGACTGGGACTCCTGGACAGAAGATTCACCTTTTCGAGAGCCGAAGACGACGGCAGTCTTGGCGGCGACGATGGTTACACCCGTGGACCCACTGGAGAGAAAGTTCAAGATGACGCAAATTCTGGATCAAAATGACGACGGAGATTTCGTGGTCCAGTCAGAGGAAGCGAGGGCACGATGGTATCAGCAATACATGCAGCCAGTCGGAGGATGGCCACCGGAAGAGGAAGATCCGATGCTGGAGCAACTAAGTATACCCCCAAAAAATCCCACTCCATTATCAGGACCCCCGGGGGTTCGCCAAAACCATTTTTTTGGACAGCCTAAGTGCCTGCAAGGATATGCTCAATGCAGGTTCCTGATTTTGGAGAGGGGACCTTTCGTAGCTGGCTGAAACTGTAGGTTCCTGATTCTGTAGGGGTTTTGGGGTTTGTCAACATTCAAATATACTGTAAAAACTCCTGCAGTAAAACCATGTATTGTATATGTCATCGATCTACTCTGTAGCGTTGGTTCAAAAGTGCTAGCAGCTTAGCGGATTTTACCCCATTGTTGGCTGACCTGGGTAAATACA
>Ga0126342_10004261_pt1 | contig 24282 bp, 16 predicted proteins | sample Cyp1metagenome_FD_92528 | JGI IMG/M metagenome (GOLD analysis project Ga0126342, IMG submission 92528) | Coral microbial communities from Lord Howe Island, Old Settlement Bay, Australia - Cyphastrea 1 metagenome | ecosystem: Host-associated > Invertebrates > Cnidaria > Coral ...
GCCGCTTTAGCGAGCCTACTTTTCGACCCTCCGGAGCCACAAATCATTGGAAAAACACAGTGTTTCGCGACTTTCCTACCTTTTCGCGCATCTGTATCTTCTGTCCTCTTACTCTTTCTCTTCCTGATCTTCTCTCTTCTAATCTTCCTCTTCTCTGTGCCTCTGCCCTGCTCTGCTTTTCATCTCTCCATATTGTCGGAAGTTTGACTTCTAAACTTCCTTCGACAACTACAACTACAATAGATCGATAGATGGAGAGAGAGATAGATAGATAGATAGATAGATAGATAGATAGATAGATAGATAGATAGATAGAGAGAGAGAGAGAGAGAGATAGATAGATAGATAGATAGGTAACTAGATAGGTAATTAGATGAAAAAGAGAGAGAGAGAGATAGAGAGATCGATAGTTAGATAGATAGATAGAAGATAGATTGGTAGGTAGGTAGGTAGGTAGGTAAGTAGGTAGGTAGGTAGATAGGCAGAGAAAGAGAGAGAAAGAGTGAGAGAGATCAAGCACCTTTCAATCCATCAATGGATTCGCTTTGCCATCCCTGATTCACAACAACCAACCTCTCCTATAGGTTTCCTATTTTTGAAACTTCCGCCACCGCCTTGTGCGGTACTACTGGTATGAGGTTTAGTATCCCAATAGTCATGTCATCTGATACTTATATAAATTGTATCCCCCCAATTAAACAACCGTTTGGGGCTTATTAATCCAGGGTTGACATTATGCTCCATGTATGGTATATTTACCTACAAAACTGGGTCATTTATGGGGTAAATGTTGGTAAATATTCCATACATGGAGCATATCGGTATGGCAAAATGATGAACTTTGATGGTTGATGGTTGGCATCGAATTTTTCTTGAACCAACATAAAAACAGTATCATCTGGTGAATTGATGAATTAATAAAGCGGAATTGATCTAGCCGATGGTGCATGAATTGAGAATTTTAAGATATGAATTGAAAATTCAATGGATCTTTAACCAGAAATCACGGTAACAATCAATAACAAATGGTTGATCAATCATTCGATTCATCTTCGAGATTCTGCGGTGGAAGTCGTGTCTTTACATCGAATTCCCAGCAAATCGTCATCCAATTCTGGGTGAATATTACAATTGATCATACCCTCTGGTAAAACCCACAGTCACCATGGGATAATGGTGGTTTAATGGTGGTTTAATGTTTTTTTTTTAATGTTGATTTTAATGGGTTTTACCCTCTGGTTATGACTAACATAGCCATGGTATAGATGGCCCATAGAAATAGATGGTATACTTATTAATAGCATGGTGATTTTCTATAGCTATTTGGACATAACCAGAGGGTAGGTGGTACGCTCGTGGATGGCCCATCTGTGTCAAGTCACTGGGGGCAGAACACGTCCTCAAAACCGCTCAAAACCCCCTATAGATCCTGGGGGTCCAATAATTTCCCCACGCATTTCCTACAACGTGGTGAAAACAATGTCATGAACCATCCCCCAGTCATCACCATTAATAGTGGGGTGGTATAAACATGTATAAACTAACCATTCCCAGGAAAATGGTTGGTCAAAATGGCATTGTTTTGGCTCCACATTTTTCACAACACATGGCCGCACAATCCCCATAAAAGCAGGTGATCTTCCAAATAAATCTCATGGTTATTGGAGGTACCTACCATATATAAGGCCGATTTTTCAGGCCGATTTGGGCATTCCCATGGATTTCCGATGTCTTTTTCCATGGTCCCTTTTCGCTTTTCCATCCCCCCGGCTCGGGCACCATCTGAGCTTTGATGGTGGGTCATCCGCGTCACACCTGGCGGTCGGCACCAGCAGCGCGGTGTGACGCCGAGGTTGATGCACAACCGAGAAGGAGATTTAAGCTCTGGTAATTTGTTACCTAACGAACTGGAAAATCACCCTTTTTTTATAGGCAAATCAACTATAAATGGATTAGACACCAAAAATCCATAAAAATCCTGACTTCGCCAGGATTTTTTGAACGCAAGTTAAACATAGTTTTCGACAAGCAAAATCAAAAAAAAGCGATTCGATGATTCAACGACACAATGTATCAGTTGGATGTCCCCTGACGCTATGCCAACACACTTACCCTCCGGTAATCAGACATGATACTTGAAAATTCACCATTTATATCCAGTTGGTCCCCTGATTTTCTTGTTAAAACCTCTACCAATGGATTGGTTTAAGGGAAAATCTACAGGAAAGAATAGATTTTCCCATTGAATATGGGGGTTTCCTGTAAATGTTCCCTTAAACCAATCCATTGACTCTATATTTCGGGGATGGTCCAATATATTCACCATGATTTTCCGATGATTTTCCCATCGTCTTAGCTGGATTTCCCGGCTTGCCATGGCTTGTCACGCTTGCCACGTTGCCCAGGCGGAACCCGGGCCTCGTTTGAGGTAATCCCCAGAGGACTTGTCCACCTTTTCTCGTCCGTCCCTGGCCGAAAAGATCCGAAAAGTTGGAGAAGTTCAGCTGAAAAACAGGTGAAACACAGGTGAAACTCGGGTGATCAGCAACTGGTTGGTTCAATGGATTGGTTTAGTCGGGAAAATTGAAACCGGAAAGCCCCAGATTGAATGGGAAAATCCGAAAATCGATGGTTTCCGGTGTAGATTTTCCCGTGAAAACCAATCCATTGATTGGTGGTATACCTACCCATCTGAAAAATGATGGAGTTCGTCAGTTGGGATGATGAAATTCCCAACTGAATGGAAAAATAATCCAAATGTTCCAAACCACCAATCAGTAATATAACCTGGCGAAGGAAATAGAGAAATAGATGAGATAACCACACGCACATACAAAAAAGATCAAAAAAGCTTTGTTTTGACATGTTTTTATGGATCTTGTGTTGTATCTGAATGCACGTTTTTTCCGCTGTTGATCTACCAACAAACCAAGGCTTGCCCAAAGCATCCCACAAAAGGCCATGTTCACTCCGCAGCGTTCTGCGAACCATGAACCAGACACCAAAAAAGTGACGTAATTAGACCTGTTTAGTTCGGATGGGATCAAAAATCATCATAGATTTGAGTAGATAATTATATTTGAAGACAGTTGCCAAATATCAAATCAATCAATATACTATTCTTGAATTAATGAACCTTATCGAGCATTCTATACGATATGTAATCTATCTATATATCTGATCCAATCTAATCTAATCTCATCCAATTCAATCCAATCCAATCCAATCCATCTATCTATTATATTACTATGTGTATATATATATATATACAGGCGTCTAGTTGTCCATAGAATCGATTCCATGCTGTACTTTTGCACTGCACTCCGTTGTTGACCACCGGTCCAAACGGAAACGCTCCGCAGCTTTCGACATCCTTTGGCACCGCTGAAATCATTTTCTGGAGATTTTCCAGCTGCCATGGAACTGATGACAGGCTGGGTGTCCATTTTTTTAGACATAGAAAAGGGATGAGTTTTACCAGTATACCATGAAACAATATATCCATGAAACATCTTTAAAAAAATGTCTATCCAAACATCTAAAAATCTAGTAGCCTACTAGTAGCTATTGTCTCTTCAATTCCTTGGTGGGTGGCTCCAAGGCCCGGCACCGCCATGTCGTTTGGGGCGTCGCCGACATCAGCCGCGCCGCTTGCAGCACCACAGCCGCGAGAGCCAGCCCTGCGGTTCCGCCGGAAGGGGCGACTTCTTTTCGTCCACCACTTTCAGCTCGGGCTCCTGCCATGGGAGGTGTACCCTCTGGTAAACGTTAACAGTTTGCGAACTTCAAAATGGCCATTGAAAGTTCGTGGATTTACCCATATAGTGGTATATCTAATAATGATAGGTATATCATCTATAATCATATGGGGACTATAATTCTAATGGGACTATAATCTATAGTTGATTTACCTATAAAAAATGGTGATTTACCTATAAAATAGGTGATTTACCTATTAAAAATTGTGATTTACCTCTAAAAAATGGTGATGTTCTATAGCTATGTAACAAATTACCAGATGGTCCTGGCGGTCCGGAAGATCATGGAATTCAACAGGACGTGAAAATCCAGAGAATCAAAAGCTGAAAATTCCCTCTCTGAGACGAGAAAAAGCGGGTTTTCTTACCAGAGACTACATGGTACGACATATTTTCTTACCAGGTATATATATTATATAATATAATATAATATAATATAATAGAATATAATAGAATATAATAGAATATAATATAATATAATATAATATAATAGAATATAATAGAATATAATATAATATAATATAACATAATATAATATAATATAATATAATATAATAATATATATATATTATGTGGATAATGGTCCATATATTGACCACATCCAGTATGTTACGTGGTCAATGTTCTCAATTGGCAGTTGAATTTTTTTATCTCCTTCCCATCCCCCTAGGATGATACATATGCCCCCAGAAACATTGGGTTGGTATTGGGTCCAGGGCTTGGGGTGCCAAGCCCGGAAGCGCGGCCTCGTCGCGATCGAACTTGTCCTGGGTGATGTGAAACCACCAGCCAGATTCCATACTCGTGTCGGTTTTATCCTGGTTCTTGTTGATCATATTGAATATGGTGCATTATATATATAATGTATAATATATAATATATATATATATATATATATATATGTATATATGTATAATTATGTATACATATTAGCGTCTCCTCCATTGCCTCCATTCTGTCTTGTTGTGGTGCAAAATGTCCATGGAAAGAAGGTGACCCAACACGGGACACAAATACACAATTGATCCTTCGTAAGGACAAACTTTTCAAGCCACGTGAACTGGAGCCCGGCCCTAATCTTGATCGTACCCAGGGGATATACTCGGAATATAACTGTATAGTAAGAAATCATCGCCAATACCTAGATGAAGATCTACTTGGTGATTGGGCCACCCCATATGTCGCATGGGCTACCCATCCGGTTGAAAGTGTTCAGGGGTTCTGGCAAAAACGAAAGCCCAGCATCCCACTTTTTCTGGAAACTGTCGAAGGTGGTGCGTTTTCGCACTGTGCTGCTCTTCACCTTGCCGCGTAGTCGAGTTACATCATTACACCCCTCAGTTCATGGTGCCGGAAACGTAACCCAAATAGAAAAGAACTAGTTCACCACACAATTTACCACTATTTCAGCATGTTTGCATCATTTGTTTGGCATAGCATTTTTCTTCATGAACTACAATTTGCCAAATATTTTGCCCATTTTTTAATACCATTTATGGTGTCCATTTAACAGTTTCCTATCATTTTCCATGGACTTTTCATGGCTTCATCGCTCGTGGCGCCTGAGCCTGGGCTTCTTCAGGAGAAATGCGCGGAGGAGATGGCGCTTCTTGGGTCTTTGGCCGCGCGTGGTAGTAGCCCTTCCTGGGCCATGGCGCCACCGAAGGATTCTTGGTGGGATAGGATGGGATAGGATCCATGAGGATCAGGGCTCTCAGCTTTGGACCAAAAACCACTGTTTTAGACTGTGTCGGTTTTCCTCGTGTCCTTTTTGTTGGCGAATTTGACGGTGCCAACACAACTTGTCATTCTTTGGGCTGGAAAGCCCATGATTCGAACATTAAACCATGCATTTTGGGGGTCCAAAAAAAAAACGTAAAACCATACTAAACATCATTACACTCGCAAAAAATGAATCCATATGAAACAGCTATGAATCATATTTTAAACAATAATGGTTACTATCATTAGTTAGCCATACTGGCCATACTATAAACCATCTCCTCGTCAGATGTTGTCACCGCCACCGTCACCTGACAGGATCTACCGCATCTTTACATCATGAAACACTCCTAATATTTTAAATCCAAATGTTAAACAGGTATTTTCAGTTTATTAAACATATATGAGTTACTATCATTCCCATATGCTCCATGGTGCTGGTATATTTACCTACAAAACTGGGGCATAAAAATGGGGTAAATGTTGGTATTCATATTCCAGCACCATGGGTTGCATATGGGATTAGTTGGCCATACTATAAACCATCTCCTCGTCCAAGTGTTGACCCCAGCGCCACCAGCGCCAGCGTCTTGTCACCGCCCAGCTTCTTGGAGACCTCCGCCAAGGCCTTTCGCTCCTCGTCGTCCAAGTCATCGGTATCCAACTGACTCTGACCTGGTGGTTTTTGGGGGCCAAGATAGCGTGAACCGTTGGTGAACATAAGTGGCTTAACAATGGTTTATGGTAGATATAACATGATATAACTATAGTTAATGGTGATAAAAAATCATGGTTTATAAACCAACTTAGCAAACAAAGGGGGCCCCACTTTGTGGAGCTTTACCCGCGGAGCGAGTCGGGACATGGCGGCGACGCCCGGCGGCATGTCGGAAATTCATGGGCTATGAAAAAATGATAAAAATCCCAAAAAGGAAGATGAATGGAATGGAATTCATCATGGAATTATTCCGTTTTTAATTAATCCCTATTAATCATATAGAAGATGGGAACACCATTCCAAAAAATGGAAGTTGAACGGTATTTTGACCAATCATCTGATCAATGGATTGATTTTCTTGGGAAAAACTTGACCAGAAACCATGTTTTTTTTCGAAAAAAAGGGGGTCCGGTAAATCGTCCAATTATACATGGAGGTTTTAATGGAACATCAACTATAATGGCGGATTTCCAATTGCCATGTTTGATTACCGGATGGTAATCTATTCATGTTGCCAGATGTTGCCAGTGACAGACTGATCATCTTGAACAAGGGCTTCCATTCTCAACCTGAAAAATGCCCACTGTCAGTGGAATGAAATCCCAATATCAATATATATATATATCTGGAAAATTGATAACTATGAGGATGATCATAGCTATTTTGGGAGGATTAACCACAACCCAAAAATTGAGATGTGATGGAATGGGTTTGTCTGACATCTACCCAACTGTGCGACAATTCTGGGGTCAACTCTTGTAGATGAATCATGGTGGCGAGTTTGGGAGTTCACCATAGTTCACCATAGTCCACCAGCCCGTTCACCAGCACAAAACATGAAATGTAAACAATGTAAACCCTCAGATGGTTCCAGCAGCAGGGGAAGCCACCACTGGAATCCCGCCATTGGTTCAACTCCCTCAGATCCCGACAATCTTTGAGCCGAATGAGCTGGGCATCATACCTTGGATCCCCGACACGAGAGGGGTGCAAAAATCATGTGAACATTATGTAAACCATAGGTTTTGGTCGGATTGAGTCATATCCACCCTTTGGGGGTACCATGATATCAATATCTCTGTATATCTATGCCTCATATGGCATTTCATGTTTGTCATTTATAAGATTCTCAAAGCAAACACACAGAACAAATCATAGCAGCTGGAACATCCAGCTGGAACGCACTTCTTTCCCGAGAACTTATGGACTCCCAAATCTGATCGTTTCCGTTAAAACAGTACCTCCCGCCCAAATCCGATTCTGAAATAGTGGCAAATTGACTTCCTCTTCAAAAATACTAAGTGTTACTATTGATCATTTTGAGATAACGCCATTCAGCAAACTAACATAGATATCAAAAATCATTATCTACTGTTCTTATGTCATTCTTTTTCCTACGTGTATTTACCCCAAGGTATATTCTAGACATGTCCGGCAGCCTCAACCCATCCCACTTAGCATTTCTTCGTTCATCCGAAATAAAAATATCCGGTGGCTTCACAGAAAGACTGACCAGTCCGGCTGTAGGCTAGCAAAAGCCACATTTCTCTGAGTGCTTCATCATTCCACCAGCATTTCAAGTGATATGTGATATTTAATGCTTACCCGGCCTGGTCAACGTTAACGAACTGGAAAGATCCACCATGCAATGAAAATGGGAAAATTCACGAACTAAATGGGAAAATCATGGAAAATCACCATTTTTAATCTGAAAATCAACTATAAATGGCCATTTTCAAGTTCGCAAACTGTGAATGTTTACCAGGCCGGGTAACTACTGGGGCTCTGTGCGGAAATTGGCATTCAGGCACCCCCCAGTTGACCATTCTTCGATAGTTTTTTGGTCCGAAATCATGGAGCCAAAAACTCATGGTGCCAACCCATTCTCCGACCATAAAAAGGACCATAACTTGAGGTTAATATATGGTTAATGATGGTTAATAATCTGGTTGGTGGTTTCAACCTACCCCTCTGAAAAATGATGGAGTTCGTCAATGGGAATGATGACATTCCATATGTGAAATGGAAAATAAAACATGTTTGAAAACCACCAACTAGAAAAAATAAATAAACCAAACCCTTGGGGTATGGATTCAAAGAACTGGCGCCAAGAATGGATGGTTTGAGGTCGTAAAAACATGTAAAAACTACAACATGTCTGGATCCATTGGTACATCATTTTCGATTCCAAACAATTCGTGAAACTTTTGTGTTTTCAAAGATTTTTAAGCTGGGCAAATGATCAGCCAATATTCAATGTAAAGTAGGCCTATGTTGGCGCGATTCTCCCTAATGTACCTTCTTGTTATTTAACATAACCATGGAACATGGCCCATTTATAGATGATTTTCCCAGCTAGAAACCTCCATTTATGAGGGATTTTCCATGGCTATGTTAGTCATAACCAGATGGTAGGTTTCACAAGAATTTCCACGAAGCCCAATGATCAACCATAGTCAACCACGTGGTTGATGGTTCCCGGAATCGGATGATGGGAAAGTTTCCAGGAAACCCCTATAGCCTATAATCTCTAGCACAAAAAACCACTGGTTTCTTGTAGAGTTCCCCTAAAAGAATCATCCATTGAATGGTTCATTATCGTGAATCCATGTGAATGCCCGATATCATATCGTCTGGTCACGGCTGGTCAGGTCTGGTTTTTTTTGTTCCAGTGCTGCCCAATGGCTTCTTCTGTTCCTCTTCCGCCATGACAAACGCGATTTAGCGATTTGAAGGGGCGAAAGGTGGGTGAAGACCCTGGAAAAGTCGTCCAAATAATGAGGAATTGGTGCGTTCAACCCCCTGAAGATCACCATGATACAAGGATGGAAAATAGAATCGAGTTTCAAACTACCACGCATATAATTGATAAAAATTGTCACTCTCACCGTGAAATGGTGTGGTTTTCCAGCAGTGGCGATTAGCAAAAAAACATGTTAACAATTTGAAGACGATTCATTTTTGAAGCGCTACAAACTTCCATGCACAACTGTATATATTGTATCTATATCATTTTTACTACGAACACTACTTACCTCATAAGCGAGAGCAGTGGTTAAAACAGGATGTTCTATGCTGTGGGAACCATTGTGGCCTTAAAAACATTTTAATAAAATGCCTCGATGGAACCCTGAGAAAATTGGGGCACAACAAACGAGTTCTTACTTTTGTTATTACACAAACAGGATCATCTAACAGGCATGCATTTCCCTTTGCAGGGTCAAATTGTGCAAGCGAAATCGTTGATGTAGGTTTGTTTCGAAGCAAAGTACAGCACAGCTGTGAGGCTATGACCTTTGAGCCAAAGGGACGTGGTCACTTGGGTGACGTCACGTTTTCATGGGTCATTACGGCATGGCAATTCTCTATCCAGCATAGAATTCAAAACATGATATTTTTATATGAAACTATATTGAAAATTATAAAGTGATATGTTTAATACAATAACATGCAGTACGTGTTTTCTTCTTGTTTCCTAGGCATCCTAGGCTTTTGGGGATGTCCCAGGCCATTCGTGCTTGCCATGGGCCAGAAAAACAAGTCTGCCCACAGATTTCACCTGCATCACGCGCTTTAGCTCATGAACACTAGGTTGCACACTTTTTGGGCAATCAGGTCAGTCAATCCTTTTGTAAGTTTGCTAATGCGCAACACAATTGCCAGCTCTCCATCTGCCATTGCTTGGAGGGCGAAAATAAGAACTGCATGAACTTGTTGTGATGCCCGGGGTGCTGCGCTTGATAAGAATATGACCAAATGGGAAATTCACTGATTTTCCCAGATGACACGCCTGCCGCCGTCCTGAAAATTCCAACCCCCAAAAAGTCCGTGCTGTCAAAGCGGCAAAATTTCCTGATAGTTCCATTCCGTGTAAGGTACCGGTACTGTAGCCATCTTGAACAAGTTTAGTGCGGTTACCCTCTGGCAATCTATATAATATGTTTATTTATAGTTTTGGAAATTTTCCGTCTGTCGATGTTTACTTATAAAAATCATGGTTCCCAATGGCTATGTTAGATTCCCAGAGGGGACCAAAACTAAAGAAGACAAAAGCGAAGCGTCCATCAAGCACACAGCTTTACAGCTGAGCAGAGCGTCGCACTTTTCGCGCCCGCACTTCCTGGGACAGCCATGCGGGGTGAAGCAGGCTGCAGTCTGGAACGGGGCGCCAGCACCTGTGATTTCAGTCGAATCTAGAGCGTCATGGACTACGTTTCAGTCGCATATTCCAAGATGTGACCGCCATGCATACGGTGGATCGGTCTCGTCTCTGCGCTTCTCGATGTGGCAGCTGCTTTATTTTTTATACAGCATTTGTCACATGGTCCTCCTATTTCTACCCACCATGGCTCATCGTCATAAAATCTTGCCAAAAAGAAATAACTTTACCATCAAAAAGAAGTCCATTGTGCCATAATTGTGATGAGGTCGTTATAATTTACTGGTTTCCTTGTGGCAAAGACTTTAAAGAGTCAGCACCCTACTCACGCAAGACACCGAGTACTGTTGGGATGAAAGTCGGCCACAAGTCGTCAGATCAACCGTGCCACCAACTGCAAACAACCAGTCTCTTCCGTGTACTACACACAGCTGATCCATGAGCCATGTTTGAATACAAAAATCCAACTTTCAATAGGGGGTCGAAGGTTGCTCGGGGTGTCATTAGCACACCAGGCCATTGAAAATACTGCAAATGTGCCAAACATTGCCCAGCTGTGTATTTTCCTCTGATTCTTGTAAGGATTCCGTATCTGAAAGTGATTCATTTTTGGAATGACTCCCTTTATTTTGAACCATCATTAGGGCCATTAGGGTCTTGGCTGGCACCACAACCTAAAATTGGTCATGGGTTCGGTGAGTGGCCACTTTGGCGAATTCCAAAACTTAGGAGGTTCAGTGCATTTCTCTGGGCATACACTTGTCTACTACTCAACCACCTTATCTAAGCCATTCGAGCTAGTTACTAAGCATACTAAACATCATTTCTAAAAACACTTCATGGCGGCAAACGGGTCACCATTGAAGACGTCAAATCCAAGGGGCCAATCTCTTTTTGGGCCCAAAGATTGGCAAAGATTGGGCCCAAAAAACATGGGTTTCAGTGTTAGTAAAATTCAGCGCCAAATCATTTGGAGATATATTCCCATATATCATCAACATGTAGTCATGAATTTTGTACCATCCATGTCTGGGTCATTCAGAACTAAACGGAGAATTGGACATTCAGATTCACTCTGGGTCATTACCCTCTGGTGAACTAACATAGCAATTGAAAATGGCCATAGAAATAGTGGATTTTCCCATTAATAGCATGGTGATTTTCCATTGCTATGTTAGTTTACCAGAGGGTAAAACATATTAAAACCACATTTTTTCAGAAAATCACTCTCAACATCTACAATCCCCATCAGTTCATCGCATTGGGCTCCTAGCTTTCTGAAGCGTAGCTCGTCTGGAAATAGGGCATCCCGTTTTATCTAGCCCTAACGATCAGCTTCCATATTAAGATTGTGTCAGATTGCCCGTTTTTGCATACCACACATACAGATAGATATATATATATCTCTCTCTTATATTATATAATATAATATTATAATATTATAATATTGTATTATATTATATTATATTATATTTTATTATATCATATCATATCATATCATATCATATTATATTTATTGTATTATATTATATTTTATATTTTATTGTATTATATTATATTATATTATATTATATATACATACTATATGTATATACTATATATATATTCAGCCACACCATGTACAGTATATAATTACCTCAGGATAGCCCATCAATCCGGGCGTATCAGATCTGCTGTCCATGGAAATGGAAATGGGGTATACAGTACGTACACTTTACGGGTTGGTTAGGGATCATGAGGATTACCCTCCAGTAAATTAACATAGACATAGACCCTGGCAGATAGAGGTTGGAAGATTAGTTTCCACTTAAAATTGGCTAGTTTCAGGGTCTATGTTAATTTATCAGAGGGTACCCCGGTGGATTGGGGCCCCAGATTTGTCAGATAAACTCATGGTTTGTTGCTGCGTAAGTTCTAGTTGAAAAACTATTCAGATTCAGCAAATCTGGAAGCACTTCGTCATTCAGGAGTTTTTACACTATCGAGGGGCTGCCATATATTAATCAAGAAGGACTTTTGAAAGCTCTAAATTCCCATGTTTTATATCAAGAGCCCCCCTGAAACAAGGATTGTCCCCAAAAAATTGCTTTGGGAGATGATGAGTGGCCAGACATACATTGTTCATCACTGTTCGGGTTGTGGGCAAGGAACCTCTGGCAGTTTAACACTTTGCTATGGTATAGATGGCAAAGCAGTAGTTCGAGGATTTACCTGGTGAACACATTTGTTTTCCATATAGTTACCTCAACTTACAAGAGGGATTCAGGCCGGGCAACCTCCCATGCTCGTTTTTGAAGTCCATTTTCGTGGGTGAAACGCCCGGTTTAGACCTGGTTTTGATGGTTTTTCTGCTGAATTTATGCCGCCAGAAGCCAATTGGCAGGCCACGTGTCAAAATAAAAAAGGCTTAGCAACTAAGCAACCCAAACTTTGAGTATCTTTGAGTGTTCCCCAAACAAATACCTTTCCATTTTAGCACATCATCTTCAAACTTCATTAAGAATTGGATGTGACATGGTGGCCGTCATCCAAAATTCCCCCAGTTCCCCAAAATTTCCCTAAAGGTCGGCGCTCACCTCGTCCTAAGTCGTGCAGTGCTTGCAGCGCTTGGCGCAGGTCGGAAGGCAGAGGATCAAGGACCTCCACACGGCGGTTTCGCCTCAGGCGAGGTCTGAGCGGAGCTGATAGTAATCATTTGATTGCTAAAAATTGTTATTAAATTTTGCTTATGATTTACTGGTTGGTGGTTTCACCCCCTCTGAAAAATAGTCAAATGATGCTATTATTCCCAATATATGAAAAAATAAAAAATGTTCCAAACCACCAAACAGTAATGTGGTTATGATTTATGATCTAAAGTTTTGATTTAATATGTGGTTATTATTATCATTATTAGATTACTAAAAAATAACAAATATAGATCGACAATTGATATAGATTGATACAGATGGTTTTGATGCTTTGTGTATGTAAATATAATCAGCACTAGATTGTTTGATGATTACTAACATGTCCAATCATAATTTAGCAATGATCGTAACAACGATCTAAGAGTGGTTGCGATCTGTCGTATATTCATGTATATTCTAATCGGCACTCAATTCATCCGATTATGAGGTAGATTATTATTAGCAAAATTAATAGCCTAGAATAATCTAACAACTATCATCTAACAATGCGAAATACGAGAGTATTACTAATAATCTAACCATCTATATAATGATCATTTTAGTCGTTTGGCAGTTGCTATTTCATGGATACAGGCTGATACAGGGTACTATAAAATGGTTTCCGGATTTCCTGACGAGAATAACAAAAAAAACCATCGTCTGCATTTCTGGGAACTAATTGGCTAGTGGGGTCAATGAGGATTTGCTCCAAGATTTAGTGGGATATGAATATAACATTATAAATAGTAATGCGTTTGGAGTGGATGCTAATAGGATTTTAATGGAATATATATATATAGGGTCAGTAAAATTCATCCAGATTCAATGCAACCCCTCCTCAGAAACTAGAAAGTCATCGAGGATCATCGTTCTCACTTGCGCACCCTGATCATCTCTCATTCATGTTCCAGTGGGGTTGGGTGGGACAATGACGTTCATGTTCCTGTGCACACACAGGCACAGCAACCTCATCATCTTTCTTGCTGTCCAGCAGACACAGGCACTGCTCTTTCATGATCAGTTACCGGTGGGGTGGGGTGGGGTGGGATGGGGTGGGATGGGGTTGGGTGGGGTGGGGTAGGACAATAACGTTCATGTTCCTGTGCACACACAGAAAGAAACAGTAGGATCAGCACGCTGCACCTTTACGTAATGGTGGTGATGATGATGATGACGACGATGATGATGATGATGATGACGATGACGACGACGACGATGATGATGGTGATGATGATGATGCTGCTGCTGCTGCTGATGATGATGATGTATGGCCTTACACGGGGATGAAGATCGTGATGATCAGGCGCGTTCCAAAGCGATGCTTCAGACCGCGTTCCAAAGCGACGCTTTTGAACGCGTTCCAAAGCGAGGGCCTAACCTTTCTTGACCGGAAATCATTTATGGGCTTTGAGGATGTGCTTTTTTTCTGGGTCTGCCAGGAAGACCATGGCCAACGGGGCTGTTTCATTGGGTGGTACCATATTACAGCAATGATGATCACTTTTGGGGGTACCTCTAATTTAGAGGGTGATACTTTTTACCGGATACTATTACAATGATTAGGGGTTTAATATCCAGCTAGTCTACCTATAATAATATGATCAACTGAGGTTTCTTTTTTATCCAGGATTAAGTACAGGTCATGGCATTGCAACCCACCAAACAGCACCGTTTCGTTGAAGCTGGAGGGAAAAAAAAACAATGAAAAAACTCCAATTGCGGACATGAAACGGCTTCAACTCATGAAACGCCAAGACTATCCAAAACTGCGATTGGAACAGCAAACTTTGGAGACACTACCCTCTGGTAAGCTAACATAACTATGGAAAATCACCATGTTTAATAGGTAAATCAAATATAAATGGCAATTTTCAATAGCTAAATTTTGACATAACCAGAGGGTATCAACATCCCCCATCCCACTCATCCCACCGACAGAAACGGCGCCTGGAGAGCCAGCTGAGACGGCAGCGATGCAGAAAGTTCCGCGGGCACCAAGTGAGATCTCGCTGCAAAGTGGCCATGGAGCTATATCTCCTCGGCATCGGCACCCCGCAGAAGCTGGGGGATGGCAAGGGATTTTCCATATCACCATGATCTTCCGCGAAAAGGTCACCATTATGTCACATGGCTGGGTGTTCTACAACCATTATTTGTTGGCTATATCACCTAAAAACGGTTCTGCTTGGATCATCCTAGGAATCGCAAATGGATGCAAATGGTTCATAACCCGTATGTAACGCAGAACAGATATGTAGCGGGTTTATCTAACATAACTATGGAAAATCACCATTTTATAGCTAGGTAAATCAACTATAAATGGCCATTTTCAATAGCAAACTGTTTGTTTACCAGAGGCTAAATCCCATTAAATCACCATTTTTGTGGGTTTTTTATCCCATTAAACCACCATTAAACCACCATTACCAGAGGGGTACCCCATTACATCCACTGGTTGATCACAAAAAAAATCCTCTTTTTTCATCGCGGGCAAGAACTCAAGCCGAATTTCCCCGTCAAAAGACACAACCAAGAATCATAGTGTTCTTTGTACCCTCTGGTTATGTCAAAATAGCTATTGAAAATGGTGATTTATAGTGAGTTTTCCCATTAAGAATGGTGATTTTCCATAGTTATGTTAGTGTACCAGAGGGTATATCCCAGTACGCCCGATAAAATCCAATAATATCCGCTGCATTCCCAAGATTCCCAAATTCCCAAGTTCTCAACCCACCAATAGTTTAAAGCTTGGCCATAGAGTTACCCTCTGGTAATTTGTCACATAGCTATTGAACACGGCCCATAAACTTAAAGATGGTGATTTTCCAGTTCGCAAACTGTTAGTTCTATTGAGAATGGCTATAGAAAGTTCGTTGATTTAGCCATTAATAGCATGGTGAATTTCCATAGTTATGTAAACGTTTACCAGAGGGGTAAATCCTATTAAACCCCATTAGATCCCATTAAACCACCATAAAATCCCATTAAACCACCATTAGATCCCATTAACTTATGACATGACTTATGACTGATGACTATCACCCACATCCACTCCACTCGTTGAACTAGTCCAGTTGTGTGGCAGGATCATCCCACGGATCGGATCCGTGGGATGATCCAAGTATAGATATACCACATACATAATTATCCCATATATATATATCATATATCATAATATATCATAAATCATAGATGATGATTATCATGATATATCATATAAACATTAATATGTTAATATGGTAATCAAAAAAAAACAAACAACTTTTGGTGACCAAGTCTCCCATCGGCCACGCTGGCTGCGCCAATGTGTGCCACGTGGCACCGAATCTGATGTCTGCGTCCACTGCCGATCCGCACGGCGCAGAGGCTGAAGACGTCGCCGGCGCGCTGCGCAACGGACTCCGGCTGGGGATGGCGCGACGAAAATGGCGACGAAAGGGCAAGAAATGGTGGGTTTTGCTGGGTTTACCGTAGTTTTCCATGGTTTTTGATATGTGTTTCATGTATTTCTATGGTGATATAATGGGATTTAATGGGATAAAATGGGATATAATGGGGTATAATGGGATGATAATGAGACTAGGTAACACAAAAATCATGGGACCGACATGGATCTAACCATAGATCTACCATGATTTCAAGTCGTTTTCTGGATTTCATGGGGGGGTGCACCAGCAATGATGGAGCTTAAACTACTGATCCAAATCCTTGTGCTACCCTCTGGTAAACGTTTACAGTTTGCGAACTTGAAAATGACCAGTTCGACAGTTCGTCGATTTAGCCATTTTCATAGCATGGTGAATTTCCAGTTCGTTATGTAAACGTTTACCAGAGGGGTAAATCCTATTAATTCCCATTAGATCGCATTAAACCACCATAAAATCCTATTAAACCACCACATGTGGCCTAAATCCCATTAAACCACCATTAGATCCCTATTTAGGCCACATCTGATGGGGATTTAGCCGCTAAGCTAACTGTCAATCTGGTTCCTCGATTAGTTGGCGAGAAGTGGGGACATCTCAACACCGTCGGCGGCCCAATCTCTGCGGCCAGAATACCCAGAATTACCCTCTGGTTATGTCAAAATAGCCATGGAAAATCACCATTTTTAATGGGAAAATCAACTATTTCAATGGCAATGTTCAATAGCTATGTTAAATTACCAGAGGGTATGTCATATTCTATCCCTATACTTTTTGAACCACAATTTCTGTTGCGTTGATCTCCAAGTTCATGATTAAATGATATCCAGATTTTCAGTGGTTGTGTCCCAATTCTTTATGGTAAAATCACATAAAACCGAAGTTGTTGCCTGTTATATCACATTTTTTGGATGGTTTTCCTGGTTTACTTGCCAAATTCGTGTTGGTGAATTTCAATTGACCATCCATTTTTTTCTTGGATCAATATTAGTTTTTGCAAATTACATCCCTATATAAATTGATGGTTAAACACCATTATCCCATCCAAACCCCCAGCAAAATCCCCAGCAAAATCCTGGTTGTATCCCCAAGTCATTATTTCTGATGCTTAAACCATCATGTTTCATGGCCACCAATCTTTCCCATGTTTCAAAGTCCCCATGGAAACATCATTCTCAAATGATGTTTCCATGCCACCTTGATTTTCGTGGCCCAAAAAATCCATGCCTTGAATTTCCAAACAGTTAAATCCACAGTATAAAAGCCTCATTTTCCATGCCATGAATTATGGATTTAACATGATTTAACTGGATAAAATCCCAATTTTCCATGCCATGGCATCATGGCATGGGGATTTTCCACCGGTCCAAGTTGCCACCAGCTCCGTCCGCGCGGGCCATCCCCGCGGGCTGCCCGGCAGCACCCGCGTCCGCGCATTGCGTCGCAGGGACGCCAGGGGCCAGGTGACAGGGCAGCGCACGGAGCGGGAAGGGCAGAGGCTGTGGAGCAGAACCAGGTAGTCCTGGCAGGGGAAAATAGGTGGGCTGAATATGGTTCGCCATAAAAAACTATGGAACATATAATAACACGTGTGCGAAGTTAGATATACATATATATATATATGTATATGTATATGTATATATATATATAATGTATATATATATATGTATGTATATGTATGTATATGTATGTATATATATATATGTATGTGTATATATATATATATGTGTGTGTGTGTATATGTATGTGTATATATATATATATGGCTATCTTGGATTGGAAGGAGGGTAAAATATATCAGATATCCCTGCAATCATGAAATATATATATATATATATCATATAATCCTGCAATTAATCCAAATGAATGATGATTAATGTTAAAATATATTAAATATAGATGAATTATAGATGAATGATGATGAATGTTAGGAGGGTATCACTTCAATTAATGATGATTAATGATGATTAATGTTATACATCCCTCATAATTCCTCAGCATCCGTTTATCCCTTTCAGTCATCCAGGTTGCTACTCATGGCTCCTGACAGCTCCAGTTGATTATATATGCAGTAAATTGCCAAGGAATATTGCCATTCAATGTCCATTCAATTGATCCCATTACCCTTATACAGTAATACTATCTTGTACTTAATCATACTTAACTTAATCCAATTAAAAACCACCAACCAGCCATCCACCAATAGATGTTACGCCATTCAAGTGTTTTTGATGATATTTTCCATGACATGTCACTTTCTCTATGGATGGATCCATCAAGTTTCTCCACCGGTTTGGCGCTCCCGGGTGAGGTCGTCTGTGGCCAACTGCCATCGAAGGTCGTAATAGCTCCTGAAAAGTCACCGACCGCATCAGGGGGTTTCATAGGGATATGTCATAGCCATATCTCATCTACCCGGCCTGGTAATGGTGGTTTAATGGTGGTTTAATGGTGGTTTAATGGGATAAAAAACCAACAAAAATGGTGATTTAATGGGATTTAGCCTCTGGTAAACATTCACAGTTTGCGAACTTGAAAATGGCCAGTTCGACAGTTCGTTGATTTAGCCATTAATAGCATGGTGACTTTCCATAGTTATGTTAGTTTGTCAAAGGGTCTCTAGTTCGGCTTTAGTACCTGAAAATATTGGGGAAAAAACAAATCCAATGGTTTGTCATGCTTTATCATGATGTTCCCTATGAAAATTGCTATGTGGGTATTCTGCTTTTCTGATTTTTCTCCTATTATTTAAATTAATCTACCATCATCTATGTACAGTTTCACGTTAGCACCACAATGACCGACACTCGTCAACCAGCTACTGTAATCGTGATGTCATGTCCATAGTGGAATGCAATGAAGTAGACTCAACAGTTCGGATTGCTCCCAACATCCAAATACGTTTAGGTGGTAAAAATTGGTAATTAGAGATGTGAAATATGGTTTAAGATGACCAATTTCCCCCCTTTGGTTATCAGAATTTATCATTCCTTGGAGCACCCTGTTGGAAGGTAGATGTTCGCACACTCGGCAGTCCTGTAAGTGGTGGAGACCAAAATCAGTCCCGAACTTGGTACATCCTCAGTGCTGTGATCATGGTGGCTTCAATTTTTCAGCAGGAATCGGTTCTTATAGGATTAGTAAAACAATGATAAACCATCCCCGATTTCACCATGTTTATAGGTGGTATAAACCACCATGTCCAGTCATGTGTGGTTTACCACCTTGTTTTAACCACATTAATATTATTATATATGTTGTTTCCACTGTTGTGACCATTATGTTGCTTTTTTCTTATTACTACGCTGCATCGGTTTTTTCTTCTGATTGTGACTGAAATTGTGATCGTGACTTTTTTGTGACAAAAGATGAGCCCGGCCATAGATGGAATCCATGGTTATCCCATGTCTGACTCAATTTCCGATATGTACCGTCCAAAACTGTACATATCAAACTTTATGATGTAATCCAGAGCTGGTTGAACGAACCCCTCTTTGAACAAAAAAGGATGCATGGCTATGTGTCAAAATCCCTATGGAATCCCCTGGTGTTCAGATTAAAAAAATGATAAAATATGTGGGATTTATGGACGTTCATCCCAAAAAAAAAACATGGACAATTAGAGGTCTTAAGTTTCAATCATTTTCAATCCATCCCCTGGGATATGCTCCAAGTTCAGACCAAGCGTCCAAGCGATGTAGAAACCCCAGCTTTGAATTCGTGTCTTGCAAGATTGGAGCCATGCGCTTCACACGTTGCATGCCGCCCATGATGGCTTCCTGGGGGTTGGGATGTGACTTTTAGGTGAACCTGGGCAGTTTATCTCGCTGACCGCGGTGATCATTATTTGGTGAGCTACCTTCACCGCAACCTCCAGCGTTTCAAGATATTTCATCATCCCAATATAATATATATCATAATATCTGCGATATAATCTCTCCCCATGTTTGATGGTTAAATCATGTTAAATCCCTATCTTAGCCTATCTGGTTGGTGGTTTCAACCCCTCTGAAAAATATTAGTCAGTTGGGATGATTATTCCCAATATATGGAAAAACAAAAAAATGTTCCAAACCACCAACCAGCCAGTGTTGATCCCCAAGGTTCCACGAAGCGCCCCATATTGCCCCTTGGCCGCATCGCCGCTGGGCTTGCTGGCACAGGGGTGTCGTCAATCTGCCAGCCGCTGGGCTTGCGAAGGACCAGGCACTCGTCAACTTCCTCAAAGCGGAAGGAGAACTGAGGATTCCCATACATGTCGCTGCTGAGATGATCAATGGATTGGTTTAAGGGAAAATTTTAACCGGAAAGCCCCCATATTTAATGGAAAATTCTACAGAAAATCCATTGAGATGACAAAATGGTTACAAACCCCCCATAAATATACAATGGTTATACAACACCTATATAGTTCAATGGGAACTGCACTTCCAAGTAAGCCTTAAACAACTGCCATTGAAACCAGGGTGATAAATTCAACCCCCCTATGCTTGGGACACCAAAAATGAATAGATCTAATATTTTTGGGGAGAAAAATCTTATAATTTGGGTAAAATTGGAGAAATTTTCACGAAATGCCAGGGATAAAAAGGTGCCAATGTTCTTTCGAAATGTCCAAGGCAGCGAAACTGAAAAGTCACAATTCAAGCACATTGAGGAACTTGAAGCCAAAAAAAATACCTAAACAAATAACTGGTTGGTGGTATACCTACCCCTCTGAAAAATATGAGTCAGTTGGCATGGTTATTCCCAATATATGGAGAAAAAAAAAATGTTCCAAACCACCTACCAGATGAATGCATGTGGTCCGCTGCTTTACCTTTCTCCTCTCAACCTTTCCCCCCCAAAAAAAACCACAACATCAACATCCACCACCAAATTTACAATCAATGGATTGGTTTAAGGGAAAATCTACAGGAAACCATAGATTTTCCCATGAAATATGAGGCTTTCCTGTAAATTTTCCCTTAAACCAATCCATTGATACAAGAAATCAAATGTAACAGGATCATCCCCCCCCAGAACCCAAAGGTTTGTCCAGCCGAGTCCAGCCCACAAGTTGAACCTGGGCATACCCCCAATAACATTACAGGACCCATGGTTGATAATTCCCCAAAAATGCGTCACAAAAAAACAACAAGGCGGTGGTTTTCCCCCCCCAGGCATAAGTTGGTCAATTAATTCAGTTAACCTCTGGTTATTTAACATAGCCATGGAAAATCACCGTTTTTAATAGGTAAACCCAGGTAAACCATCTATAAATGGGCAATTTTCCATGGCTATCTTAAATAACCAGAGGGTAACTCAATTAAAGCTACATCATGATACAACCCCCCAGTTACTCCTAGCTTGCCTGAGTTGAAACAAAGTATTCTAAGTATGACACAGCACCTTGTAAGAATGTTCCAACTAATGACGAAGAATCAGCAATCATGGGAAAATCAATCTGGATGGATCACTAGTAACGTGGATATCACTCAAACTATACACCAACTATGAATATAACTATTATAATCATAATCTGGTTGGTATACCTACCCCTCTGAAAAATATGAGTTCGTCAGTTGGGATGATGACATTCCCAACTGAATGGAAAGTCATAAAAATAAAATTCATGTTCCAAACCACCAATCAGTATCAATCAGTAACTATAACTTACCCTGCCATTCATCGGGGTTGAAAGATGAGTGTCCTCAAAAAAATTGTGTTTTTTCAAGATTTTCAGGGTCCAACTGTCAATTTACCAGAGTGTAAGAATTTTTGGACTAGTCTGATTGCCATCTAGAAATCACCATTTTTGTTGGTTAAATCCCATGAAAAACCACCATTTTTCATAGTTCAATCCCATTAAATCACCATTTTTCATGGTTAAACCCATTTTTGTTGGTTAAATCCTATTAAACCACTATTAAACCACCATTAAACCACCATTAAATCACCATCACCGAAGCATCCAACACAACTTCCGGCTCCGCCCGCTCCGCCCGCTCCACCGGCTCCGACCCCAGCGGCAGCGCCGCAGTTGGCGCCGCAGGCGCCAGGCGCTGTAGGGCGGCGCGGCAGCGGAGGGGAGGACCGGGAGCAGCGGAGCCGGCCAGCTGATGATACGCCCAAGTGACCTCACTGAGTGAACTGGTGAGTAACACCAGTAACACTGGTACCTGGTACAAGGTGGGGCCCACCAGTTATAAGATGGTTTATAAACCCCATTAACTATAGTTATAAGTACCATAAACCATAGTTATTGGAATTATAAACCAACTTAGCTATCTAGGGGGCCCCACCTTGTAGGTAATTTGTTAACGAACTGGAAAGATCCACCATGCTATGAAAATGGGTAAATCAACGATTCGACTGGGCCATTGTCAAGTTCGCAAACTGTGAATGTTTACCAGAGGGTAATAGTAAGCAACAAATTGCATGATTCATGACCCTCAAGCCAACAGTAATGGGTAATATCATGTAGCAAATAAAACTAGGTATACAGATTTTATGTTATGCTTTTGATTACCTTATTTTATTATAGTGGGTACTGAAAGAAGTAGCATTAGATTGTCATCAAACAGCTATCATTGTGATGATGAACTTTATCAACCAACATACGGTAATTTAAGGAAAGAACATACTGAACTGTGATTATAACTGCTCTTACCATTAATAATATGGAAATTGACAATAATAATCATAATAATGACAATTATAGTCAATGAGAATTTCAGGATCCAATTGATGGAGGTACGTACTGTACCATTTTTCAGGCCATATTTTGCTTATTCCCTTACATAGGCCTAAAAAATAGACCTTATATACGGTAGGTACCTCCAATAAATCGGTTCCTGAAATGGCCATTGATATAATGCTGATAATGTCATGGATTCCTTGGTCGGGGGAACATGTCAGCCTTATTGGGGGAAATGCAGTTTGGTACCCTTTAAAAGTCTTACTACCCCGTATCACTTATAAAAACCTCGCAAACTTGATGAGTATTACCTCTTGACAGCTTTCATGTGCCCAAAAGAAGAGATGCCTTTTCTCAATGAGGACAATCTCTAGATAAGAGATGTTGGGGTAGTGTATGTCTCATGTTCCGATGTTACCCTCTGGTAAACTAACATAACTATGGGAAAAAAAAAACGCCATTTTATAGCTGGGTAACTCAAATATAAATGGCCATAACTATGGAAAATCACCATTTTGAATAGGTAAATCCACTATTTCTATGGCCATTTTCAATAGCTATGTTGGGTAAACATATTTAGCATGAACCCTTCGGTGACCGGTGGATCGACCACATTCAAAATCGTGTGCCTTCGCGAATTTGGGATGTAGCTGCTGGGTCCGGGCTGGGTTGATTTTGGCAACCGCAAAGAAACAACATATCTGGTTGGTGGTTTTAACCATCTCGAAAAATATGAAAGTCAGTTGGGATGATGAAATTCCCAATATATGGAAAAATAAATTACTTTACTTCGTGTGATCCCCACCATGACATTTATACATTTTCTTACTGGCAAATCTTCTGGCATTCTATCTGACAAATCTTCTGGCATTCTATCTGGCATTCTATCTGGCATATCTTTTGGCATTCTATCTGGCATTCTATCTGGCAAATCTTCTGGCATTCTATCTGGCATTCTATCTGACATATCTTCTGGCATTCTATCTGGCATATCTTCTGGCATTCTATCTGGCATATCTTCTGGCATTGTATCTGACATATCTTCTGGCATTCTATCTGACATTCCATCTGGCATATCTTCTGGCATTCTATCTGGCCGTTGAGGTCCGGCAGTGCCCACTGCGATCTGGAAGTCGCGGTTGAGGTCCGGCA
>Ga0126342_10004262_pt1 | contig 24280 bp, 22 predicted proteins | sample Cyp1metagenome_FD_92528 | JGI IMG/M metagenome (GOLD analysis project Ga0126342, IMG submission 92528) | Coral microbial communities from Lord Howe Island, Old Settlement Bay, Australia - Cyphastrea 1 metagenome | ecosystem: Host-associated > Invertebrates > Cnidaria > Coral ...
AAAAACCGCAACGCGGCATTCGGCCAACATAAGACGTCGTACGTCGTGTGTGTCAGCACCAAGATTCACTTCGCAGACTTCCACGCCGGAAACGGCAAGATCATCGTCTCCGTCAATCTCGCAGATCGAGTGATCTTGAAAATCTAATGTAGTTGCCAATGGGCGATCATGTTGATAAACCGTAGACTCGGCATTTTTCTCAATGTCCGGTTTCGGAACACGAGCACCTGAAGAAGGGTCAACGAATTCTCCTGAGGTATTCATGCCATGGCACAGGCGAAAAATGGCGCCGTGCAAAATCCAAAAAGGGCTGCTTTTATTACCTGTCTCAATCTGGTGACGTGCCAAAAGTTCAATAAACGAGCCTGCACTGTGTGAGCCACGGAGAAAAATTGCAAGTGACTGAGATTGAATTGCTGGGTGAACTACCATGCCGATCATTCCATACTCTTCGGCAATTTCACGATGAACGGCAATTCCTCCGTATTCGTCGGAAGCTTCACATAAGCACACAATATGGGCCGCATTGCGGAACACTAAATGTGGCAAGGCACGATGATTAACATCAGTTCTAACCCATTTTGGAAATTTTGAACAACCTCCGATATACGGAACACGGTTGATGTGACCAAGATTCAAAGTCAAAATGCCAAGCTGATATGTGTCCTTCTGGAATTCATGAATGTTTTCCTTAGTGCGCTTGACAACACCGAGGACTGCTCTTTTACCGAGAAGGCACGATCTGAAGAGTTCCAATAAACGGAGAATCTCCTCTGTCTCAAGGTCACCGCCGTCAGGGTACTTAAAATAAGCCTCAGGTCTCCAAATCGGAAGCGGCGTCTGATCCTGGGCGTCAATGTAGTGCTCCTGGAGAGTGGGAATTCGAATTCCATCTGGCATTGCCAGGGAGGCTTGTCCAGCATCATTATGTCGCCGGTGCCACCTATGGCGCCGGTGTCCCCCATGCCGCCGGTGCCAATGCACTACGCCCCACACCCATGTGACACCAGCATCATATATGACGCCGGTGCCAAGTTGGTACCCTGCCTCTAGCCGTGCCCAGCGTGCCTGGTTGCTAGACCCCTGTGTTCTTTGTCAAACATGAGTCATGTGAGTCAAACTTAGGCCCGGGGGGCCATGCTCGCCACCGACATAGGGTGCCAAAAAGCGCATGGGACTGAAGTAATTTGCACATTTTGCAGATCGGCCCAACATCGGCCAAATAGCCAATCGATCTGTGCTAGTCTACAAACCTATACCTCTCTCGAGCCTTTTTTGTCCATAGGAGATATTAGTTACTTGTGTTTGAAAATGCATTTAAACAAAACAACATGTTCTCCATATACATATATATATATATCATAGATATATATATATATACGGGAGTGTGCCTAGTTCCAAGACCTGACAAAGAGATCGGTTTTAGGTTTTGGTTTGTTTCGACAACTTCAATCAGAATACCGAAGCGGTCATCCCAGCGACTTTTTCTCAGCTGATCATGCCACACCACTTCAAGGTCGCACAAATTGCATATCTGAAAACGACATGCTTGGCTAGAAATCTAGGGTTTGCTGATAAGGCGATTTTTTTCACCCTGCGGACCATATCCTCATCAAGATAATTCGACATGTATCGCAAATTTTTCATGTGAAAATCGTAAATCCCATGCTCCAACATATGGCACTTTGGCCGCATATGCCAGCGGGGCACCCCCATTGACAATGCCACATTGGCCATATGTGTGGCCCCAGCTCTGTAACACAAGTAGGCCTGTTCAAGCCTTTCCCATTGAGAACGGGTATGTTGACGTCCACTCTCCAGAGATACAGCCTCCATCTCAGCCAGTCCGCACGCTGCAGCCGCACGATACCTTAAAGGCTCAAACGCAGTGGGGATCACTGAAGTGAAGTTGTGGTGGTGAACATTTTTTTTCAGGACATGGCATGGTTTTTTATTTGGGTTTGGATCTATCCCAAGATTACCAAAGTTATGGCAAAACTATTTCACAACTTGGGACTTCCCATATCCACAATTATTCCCTACAAATTGGTTTGCCTTGAGATGGTTGTGTACCAAACATTCAAAAAGGAAAACGTGGTTAATATTTGCAAGGCGCATATCTTCATTTGAATTGTGCATCTCTGCAAACAGTTTGGCAATGCCACAAAACCAAAACAGCATGTATCGACATGAAGTGGCATTTAGGATCTTCTGAGAAACCTCCACAAATTTCCAACCTTCAGGCTTCAAGATTTGAACAGTGAACAATTTTCGCGAAGCTCGGTCGGTGACATTTTCCCTTTCGCACCAAGTTCTGTAAGATTCAAATAGGCCTTCCAACCGCTTGTCTCTTGAAGACCCTTGGATATATTTCTCCGTGTCTGACCAGTCAAGAAGTGCAGAAGTAATGCAGTCAGGGCCAATAGCAAGATGGACCAGGTGCATCTGATCTGGCAATATTCCTCATAGGGCTTTTGTATGGCAAACCCTTCAAGATACAATGTGAGAATATATATATATATATATGCCATATATATATATAGATATATCTAGATCGATGGTATGTCAGAAGCAATATCAGAATAGTAAGTCACCGTGGAGATCACTCGAAGTAAACTAGTTTATTTGTTTTTGGTGCTTTTGGTGCTTTTGGATTTCTCGAAGTACAATATATTTCTAGATTCTAGATAGATGGTATGTCAGAAACAATGTCAGAATAGTGTGTCACCGTGGGGATCACTCGAAGTAAAATAGTTTACTTGTTTTTGGTGCTTTTGGTGCTTTTGGATTTCTCGAAATAAAATATATTTCTAGATCGGGTATGTCAGAAACAATGTCAGAATAGTGTGTCACCGTGGGGATCACGCGAAGTAAAGCAAACCTTCAAAATGCAATTGGTTGCAAGGACCCAAGAATCTCCAGGGAGACCACCCAGGAATTGCGCAGATAGGTGAGCGATTGGTGCAGATATCCAGCCACTCATCCGTAGTCACCAGCCTGGGGCTCACAACCACGGGCCAAAATCAGCGATAGGCGGCAAAAACAAAAATATACTTTTGCCAATTTCTTTCAACTCCAGTTGACATTTTCAAGAGGGGGTCGTGAAATAGATGCTATAATTTCATCTTGGGTACGTGTGTCGATGAGCAGCATCTGGACCAAAATTTGTGTAGAGGAATTCATTCATCGATTGATCTTCCCCAAGATATGTCCATGCTCGGGCTTTGCAATAGTAGCAGCACATTTGTCGTGAGTAGAAGCCTTAGAAAGTACAGTACGACCCTGAACAAGGATTCAGACCCAAAAACGTTTCATCGCCCTGCAAAACATATAGTTTTTTAAAACCCTATAATCCGGTTTTAAAACAGGTTGATGGTCTACATACAATCTATTATGGTGAAATTGGGGATGGTTATTATTTTTGTAAGCCCACGTTACAGCCAAAGGGCGAGCTGGGGTCATCATTGATCTAATGTAGTCCTGATCCCCTTGAACACCTTCTAGACATGAAAGGAATGGACCTGCAATTCTTGTCCCAGCCAACTTCCACCGGTCCCTGCAGTAGTCCTTCGAAAAGGGTTTGCCCCAAGGGTCACTGAATGGATACATCCCAGTACCTTAGCAGGATTGGGATATGGTTGTACATAGGATAAGAGGATACGTAAATTATTGGACATTTGATCCTTGACAACATTTCTTGTATATTCGTTGTGAATATAACATGAGAACGATTTTCGATCATGCATCGAAGTGACTCAAACATTCAAAGCTCCATGCGATTGCCTCCAAAATTTTTGTCCTTGAGGACAGATTGCAGTAAGTAGCGCTCATACAGGAAAGCCTGAATTGTTTGGCCGCATGCCCCGAGGATATGAGATCTAGATCAAACAATTAACATAACAACCCTTGAGATTCACCCTGACCAATCGGGCCATGGAGCATGACGCGATTGTCCATGGTGGACGCTGATGAGGCCAAAGGGAAGATCAAACTGATGAGCTCAAACTTCTGTTTTCCTCAAAATTCCAGATAGATCGCCAGGTATGAACCGTATATATGTTTGCGAAATGAAATTGATTTTTTAGTTGGCTGCTTAGACGCTGTGACTTTCAGCTCCATCCCCAAATAGCCGCAATGGCAAAACCAACGATGGGTCACTCACCTGGCTGGGTGAGAATGTTCAGCTTTTGTTTCAATGAGAAAATGATTTTGCTATTTAACATCAGCGCCAGTATGTCCCCAACTGACCTTGAAGATCGGGTGGTCCTGAAACCATTGTGTGCAGCGTTCATGAGACCAGAATTCTTCCAATTCCTCGGCCGGCGCAGGTGGATGAACCGATTGCACCATGCACTTCAGGGGCTCCAGTATGGGTACCCAGCGTGGTGTGGATGTGATTCATGTTGAACCTATTTTCTGTGGCTATATTTTGAAACAAAATTGCAATATTGATTCTTCCCTTTCAAGTGGTGACACCAAACCTTACAAAGTGGTTCACGCTACATGCGGGGTAAATTGGAAAACGAACCCACCAATACCAAAGATAAATGAATTCCAATCATATTTGTCTGACAATAAACTTGACGATTGAACCAAAGGGGCTCCAGGCTTACCAGTCAGTCTGGCCATGAGGTCTTTGGGTTTGAACCGGTAGAAGGTACCCACAATCTCATGTGGCAGCAGCATGAAATGTCTTGCTTGGTATTCCCGTGCGCCGCAAGCATCTTCATAGTAGACTTGAATAGGAAACCTGATTGCAAAGGTCAAAAGTAGTAGCTCCTTTGAGATCGAAGGCATGAATTTCATTCAAATTGTTTCGCTCTACTTCTGACATTTTACATATATCAATCAAGGCGCTCGAAAGGTAAAGGTAGCGCTGCACCTTGGAATCCCAAGTTTTGGTTTAAATTCTGGTCATGCCTTTGGGTCAAACGATCGGCATTTTTATCTGATGCCTCCTAGCTGCGCCAAGGCTGAGAAGAAGTCCATCTTTCGAGGATCTGCCCCGGTCCCCAGCCGTGCTTGGAGCGAGACTTCAGGGATTCAATCAGCTTGAGCACCCCATGCCTCAAGGCATAGACCAATAAATTGACCCGATTTTGAACCAACAATATGTTCTTACCATTGTTGGCCCAGTTGCGGGATCAATGGGTGGGGAAGTGCTTCCAAACGGCCTCAAGCCGAGTGTTGAATGTTTAAATGCAACAGCTCATATTTGTCATATGAATATCCCAAGACTTGAAGTGGGCCCAGAAAAAAATAGGAATTGTACAAGTTATCTTTATATAAACATAATATCTTGGGATATTCGTTGATCAGAAAAATGGCTTCCCAATATACGCTGAGGGCTCAACATAAAAGGGATTGGATCCGTTGCATTTGAGCCTGCGGTCCGGGACGGCTTGCATGTAACGAGACCCAGAATGAACAATATAACAAGTGTTGTTTGGGAAAATCCACTGAAGACCCTGCCTCCCCTTGACCGAGCATTTCGAAAAATTCTTCGACCAGCCCATGCACAGCTGACTCAATGGAATCAGCTTCATACTGTTTGCCATTGGATTCAAAAGACTTCATGCATGGGTTCGGTAGCGGGATATGAAGCTAAAAATCAGCAGCGAATTTTCAACATATAGGAATTTGCCGTTCACCAGCAAAATGCAAATCATGCATCCAGGAACGCAAATGATTTCAACCCCAGATTTAAAAGAGCATGGTTCTTAATTCTGGGGTACTATCCCATGATATTTAAAGGGTAGCTTCTTAATCTGGGGCTGACATTATATTTCACGGGCTGGATCCCAAATCCCACATTTTGCCGCTCATCCAGGACAGGGTGATTAATCCGCAAATTTGCAAGTGGCCCCTCGCTGAATCGGGCCCCCACTCAACATATGCCCTGATCAGCAAAGACTTACACATGTGGTGTTGAATCGTTTTTCGGTTTCATGTCATGGGGGCCCTGCAAAGGACACACACACTGACCCCACTCAGGTACGTAGTACACCCACATTTTGCGGTGCACCCTGCCAACTTCTAAGTAGCGCATTGCTTGAACCCCCATGTGATCATTTGATCAGTTTCAGAAAACTACACTAGTCTGTGCCCTCAGCATTTTCCATGTTAACATCCCCATCATCATCTACATCATCACCTAGATCGCCCTCAGCGGGCCACTCATCGGGGACCTCCGGGGCAGCTTCAACCGGAGCCGCAGCCTTCGCCTTGGCCTTACACTTGTCCTTGGCCTTGCCCATTAAGGCCTTTTCAGCCTTGCGCTTTTCTGCTGCAACACCTGGGACGGAGAGATCGTTCGGATGCAGGGATACTTGGTGTTGGACTGTATCGTGGTTTTTCCAAAACCGGAAGCTTTATATATCTGTTTATATCCTAATATCGTAATTTGGCATTCCAAAATCCCAGAATCTTTCATCTTCATATCCCGATTGAAAGAACGTGCTCAAGTTGGATGCCAATAGAAAAGCAAAGTAGCCTATCAGTGACATGTTGCCAGGCTTCAAATATAAATGTTCCCTAGACTCGGAGCAATTTATAAATTGCAAGCGGTGTTTGCTGATTGTTTTCAAGGGGTTTTAACTTTTGGTATGGCCATGCAAATCATAAATTCCTTCACCTTTTGGACTTTAGACAGGGCCAAACATTCTGGGACCTAATGATGTGTTCCCCCCAACATGTTTTTGTCCCAAAATGGGGGATGATCGAACAAAATATTCGCCAGTAAGCCAGCTTAATGCTGAAGATATTTTCGAGCATCCTTCCTGATGCTGAAGTTTCCCCCAACAAATCCCATAGCACTTAGGGGCTGTGCTGCACCAAACCATTTTTTGTTCCCCACCCCCGGAGATGACTGATTGGAAATCTTAGGAGTGGACGGCGGTCATGGCTGTCTTTGATGCCCTCTGCGTCCTGCACAATCTTTGAAGCTTCCTGGCCATAAGAAAGGTTTGGGTATCTGCGGGTGTGATTTGAACAAGATATGATAGACAGGGATTGTATGGCAGTGATTTGAGATGAGAACCTTTGATTCTAAAGTCGCCTCAAGGTAGGGTTCGTGCGAAGCCAAGTCAGCTTCTACCAAGTCAAAGGCAATCATGTTGAACACTTGGTCTGAAATCCTGACACAGGGATCAAGTCACCACTAGTGGCTGCACGTGCTCTGAAAATCTCTGAAATTTCTTGGCTGGAGTTTACTTTTTCAAAAGATGAAGTTTCCATTAATCATTCCATCACACTTCAAAAAATTAAGCATGTAAACCGTACACCCGTCTTTAGAGGGGAACTTGGATGAACTTGGTGACAATCGCAAGAAAACAGAACCCATATAAGACTGTGTCTCCGACCCTTTCTGGATCTTGTTGAGGTTTGTGTAGAGGTCTCGAAGGCTGTTCACAGCTGCCTGGATTTGTGTCAAACCAGAGCTATACCACAACTGATCTTTTTGGCAACAAAAAAGAAAAATGTCCCGTTCTGTTCGACGGGCCTCCTGATGCTTGATTCCACTGTTGACAATGGACTCCGCTACCTTTCGGGCTTTTGAAGCCAACTTTCCAACCCTCAGCAAAACGGGGTGAAGGTAAAGCCATTTACCCTTCAAGAACTTGAGGGATTGTGCATGCCAGAAGATTATCCTAGTATTCTTTTTTTGTCTGAGATAGTTAGCCTTTCATGTTGGCTATAGTGAATGACATCGAGTACACGGTCAAAAGGAAGACTCACGACATCCATTGACCCTAATGTTGGATGTAAAGTGTTAGATCCAATCCCATCAATGAGCGCCAAACTGTTGAAGCTTGTCGTCGAAATTCTTCCGTCGGATTTCTTCGGGGCTCTTCACCTGCTAAGGATGCAACAGAGCGACGGTGTAACTTTGAGATGAACCCAGGCCCAATCTGGAGGTTTCAGGATGCAAGCCAGATATAACTTGGTATATAGTGATATAAATATGAACATGTAATATATAAAGATTGAGAGCGAGAACGCGCGAGAGAGAGAGAGAGGGAGAGATAGATAGATAGATAGATAGATAGATAGATAAATAAATAAATAGATAGGTAGATAGATAGATAGATAGATATATAATTGATATATATATATATATATATACATATTTGGTTTATATCGATATGGACGTCTGTATCAGCATTTGGAACGGCAAATGTTTTGGGTAGTGTGAAACCTATTTTGCACTTGACGCGCATGTGCCTGGCCTTCTTCGGCTTTGGGTTTTTCTTGGGCTGCGGACCCCCTTTCCCACCTCCGCCCTTTCCCTTTCCAGGGTCAGCAGCAGCACCTCGACCTTTCCCACCAAAGTCCGCTGCCACTCCCACCATATGGTCTGCAAGAGAAGTGCCAGCTGCCTTGTTGTCAGGCAAAGTGGCAGCCCCAGCAACCCTTGTCCCCACACGGGTGTGGTTTCGGGTGACGTCTTGGCCTTGCTTGAACACCCAATACAACCTCATCTCCTGGTTCTCACCCGTCGCATCCTGCGGGTGACAGCGGCCTGGCTGTTTTGCCACAATTTGTTCTTCGAGGAACTTTTTTTGGGCATCAGAAGTATAGAGCTTGCGAAGTTCGGACAGGGGTAATTCATCCCACAAACTGTTGTCGTCATGTTCAGCTTGGGATACATACTCTGCTTCCACGGTGATGGATCCCATGTGAGCAGGGTCCAACATGAATGCCTTGAGGAAGGCAAATTTCTCGTCCGCAGCGCGCGCACCTTGAAACTTTTGCAGTAAGCCTGGGCGTAGGCCTCACAGCAGTCTTGGTGTGAATGCCACATCCACATGTATTATTGTTCAATTTTTATATGTATGCTGGAGGATCGATTCCTAAAAAATAATCTGCTGGCTATTGATTTTTGATTTGGAAAAAGAGACAGTCAGAAACCGGAATGGATGTCAATTGGATGTTCCCAAATACATGGCCTGGTTGCTGAAGCCTCCGCCTCAGGGCTTCTCGCTGGCGCTTGCGTTCACTTGGATCCAGGTCCTCAATGGAGGTCATGGCCTGGAGAGAGCTCTGGCAGAGGTGTTCCCTGTACATTAATAAAAGGTTTTTTGGTCGATCCCTCGATGTAGACATTGGCAACTTAAACAATAGTTTCCACTTTCCACTATTCCCACCCTCCATGTAGATTCTTTTCTAGCCTGGATGCGGTCTGCATCTTCTGGTGTCAAGGTCTTGACCTTGGAGGGTTTTCGGGCAACATGGTTAAGTCTTTAAGTGCCTGAGAGCACATGGTGTCAAAAGTGCGTTTTTTTCGTCTACCGCAAAATTATTTATACAGATATTTGTGTATATGTTTAAATAAACAAACGTATATATATATATATAATGTTTGACAAGGGTTGTCCAAAGTTTCTACATTGTTTCACCTAGGCTGACTTGCTGGGATCCCAACTCGTTTCTGTTTTCCGGCCCCTTCAACAAGAGGCTCCATGGAGACATCCCCAGATCCATCAGTGAGCACACTCGTAGATCGACGTAGGATGCCAGGCCTCATACATAAGAATGAAGCAGTCAGTTCAAGTAATTGGGTTGACAGGGATGGATAATTTGGATAGCTCAATAAGCCCAAGATGAAATTTCCATTCTTTGGGATTTGTGACTTGTTGAACTTATGTCAACTCGAATGGTCCAGATAGGTCCAGATAGGTCCAGATAGGTCCAGCCTGGGAGACGGGTCAGAAGCTGTTGTAGTGTCCTCCGCACCTTTCCAAGAAGGGATGAAGGGATGCCAAGGAAACCACTCGTTTTAATCAGAATATCATGCATATATTGGCCCAATAAGGGAACAAGAATTACCCAAGATGCTTACTTAATGGCTACTTACCAACCTGCGGCCCATGTCAAACTGAAATATGAACGGCCTTGAAGGTCCAACTTGCGCTTGCACTCCGGCGTCACACCAGTGGAAGAATCTTGGCCTTCTGTTGGGCTTGGCGTGGGTGCATCACTGGTAGGCGAAGGGGTCCCCGAAGTTGTGCTTGCAACAGACAGGTCCTCGTTGCCATTCTTTCGGGTAAATTGTTTCCAGTACTCCTTGTTTTTCTCAATGTTCTCAGCAGTTGGCCCTTGATTTCCACCAGTCATCGCACCCTGCGGTGTAGCTGTAGAAGGTGGTGAAGTCATGGTTGGAGCTGGTGAACTCATTGACTTCACCTCGGTGATCTCACGTTTTTTCAACCACACCTCAAGCTGAATCAAGTCTTTCGATTCCTTTCCAAACTTGTGATCTTCAGTAGGAGTAAAAAGCTCTGTGTTGAACTTCTCAAAGCCAGGGTGGTTGTAGGCATCGGTGATAGCTGCACTAAACATGTATGGGTTGGCAGAGTCGATCCATTTTGACACTCTCTCTTCATGGTCCTTGAGAATCTGTAAGTTCGGCTTGGACATGTCATTCTCCGTCATGGCGCCATGTCCACATACCAACAAGGGTGGTTCAGAATCGTTTTCCTGGCAGAGTAATGGCAAGTCACAACACATATAAAAAACACCCAAAAATAGGGTATTGAACCACATTGCTGTGGCAATTTTAACACCAAAAAAATGCGTTCCTTCTATCAAGTCGAATCGGATCCCTGAAGCCCACCCAAGTCCCACGTCCTTCATCTTGGCAGCGGAGCCCATGCCCTTGTAGGTGCCCTTGTCCATGGTGTAGTCGCCCTTGTTGCCCTTGCCCTTGTCCACGCTGGAGTCAAAGGTCACCTTATGCCCAGTACTCTTGCCAAAGCCCTTGTCCACGGTGTTGTCGCTATCGCCTTTGACCTTGCCTTTAGGCCCAGTCTTGCCCTTCTCCATGGTGTTGTCATGACCCTTGCCCATGCCCTTGTCCACGGTAGAGCCATCACCCTGGCCCATGCTGTCATCACCCTTGCCCATGCCTTTGTCCATGGTGCTGCCGTCATCGCCTTTCACCTTGCCTTTGCAACCTTTGACCTTGCCTTTATGCCCAGTCTTGCCCATGCCCTTGTCCATGGTGTTGTCATCACCCTTGCCCATGCCTTTGTCCATGGTGTAGACATCACCTTTGACCTTGCCTTTCGGCCCAGTCTTGCCGTTTCCCTTGTCCGTGGTGTTGTCAAGACCCTTACCCGTGCCCTTGTCCATGGTGTAGTCATCACCTTTGACCTTGCCTTTAGGCCCAGTCTTGCCCATGCCCTTGTCCATGGTTGGGTCATCACCTTTGACCTTGCCTTTGGGCCCAGTCTTGCCGTTGCCTTTGTCCATGGTGTTGTCAAGACCCTTGCCCACGCCCTTGTCCATGGTGTAGTCATCACCTTTGACCTTGCCTTTTGGCCCAGTCTTGCCGTTGCCTTTGTCCGTGGTGTTGACATGACCCTTGCCCATGCCTTTGTCCATGGTACATTCATCACCTTTGACCTTGCCTTTTGGCCCAGTCTTGCCGTTGCCTTTGTCCGTGGTGTTGACATGACCCTTGCCCATGCCTTTGTCCATGGTTTAGTCATCACCTTTGACCTTGCCTTTTGGCCCAGTCTTGCCCATGCCACCATCCTTGCCATTGCCGATGTCCTGGCTAGAAGTCCTGGCTTCTGCTGGGACACCCTTGGTACAGCTACTGGTCTTACCTTTGAAGTTCATCTTGCCCTTGCTTTTCACATGGCCATTAGGAAAGCCATCACCACCCTTGCTGATAAACTCCCCCTTGCCAGGGAAATCACTGGGAACATAGATTTCACCAGCGCTGCTGCTAGCCATAACGGATAAACAGGGCTCCTATGGAAGCTGCTACTCAAACCAGGGCTGACACGAAATGAAAGGATGGCTGACACGACATCACGACATGACACGTGTTCATGTCAAATACCCTTCCTTTTGCCACGAATTGCCACGTTTTGTTTTCAAGTCGGGCTAACTAGGGCTGACACGAAATGAAAGGATGGCTGACACGAAATGACACGTTTTCATGTCAAATACCCTTCCGTTGACACGTTTTGACACGAATTGCCACGTTTTGTTTCTAAGTCGGGCTAACTAGAGCTGACACGAAATGAAAGGATGGCTGACACGAAATGACACGTTTTCATGTCAAATACCCTTCCGTTGACACGTTTTGACACGAATTGCCACGTTTTTTTTGACCCAGCAAAAACACAGGCTGTTTCCAATTTGGTATGAACTGCCACGTTTTGACACGAACATCCCATGGGTATACTGCAATGTTTTGACACGAACCCCAGCTCTGGCGTCCAATCCCCAAATTTCGATAGGGCTTTGCACCACTGCACTACCTTTGAAGTGCCGGCCAGACCCATTGTAATTATGCCGTGACTATGTATCACGGACATCCAAAAGAGTAGATGTTCAATCAATCTACAAAATTGACTCCAGCCCACTGTCAGAAGAGTCGCAATCAAAGTCTCGAAAAACCATCCCCTGGTCAGGAAGGGGCCGCTGCTGCATCGCCGGAATGGTCTTCATGTGCCGCTTCATGGCAGCACCAACCTGGGACTGGAAAGTAAAGGGACTTCCGCAAATGGGACCCGTTAAGAGAAACCATTCGTATATCATATCTATATATATATAATATTATATAATATATATATTATATGTAAAATATATATAATATATATATATTATATATATTATATGTATTATATGTATTATATGTATTATATATATACTATATATATATTATATATATATATATATTTTTTTATTATATATTATATTGTATATATATATATATATTATATAGAATATATATATATATATATTATATGTACAAATGTATATTTTGGTATGCACCCAAAAAGTGTGTATATATATATAAACAAATACTTTTTATTATCATTACTCTGATTAGTATCATTATTACTATTTTATTACTATTATTATTATTATATATGTAATATGTATATGTAAAACATAAAGATAGATAGATAGATAGATAGATATATATATATGTATACATATATCGATCCTGGTTGGATTAAAGATCGTGGCAGGTGTCACCACGATAGAAACGGCTGACCAGCCCACGATACAGGTTTTCTTTATGGAAACTTTAGCCCAGGAGCTGCAAGCCCCAAACGCCCAGGGTACTTCTGGGTTCGGCGAAGATGTCGACCACCAGCCTTAATCGCATTTGTGCATGGATAGTGGGTTATCAATGGGGGCATTCATAATTACGAAACATGTGTAAATATTATTGGGAAACGCTTTTTATATGGGGGCCCCACCACTCGGGTACGACCAGCACGATCGCGGTAAACCTTGGCCGTCTCCAGCTTCAGGAAAGCTTTGATCCGTTTCAGCTGTTGCCTCCAGAGACTCGGAAGAATGAGAAGATTGTCAATGGAGCTTGGGTGTAAAATATGGGAAATAATCTTAGACACAACTTGTTTGAGGCATCAAGTAGAATGATGTATAATATATATGTATAAATGTGGGGAAATGTCCAATCTTTTTTCGAGACTGCTGTGTGATGATTTCACACCGGCCTTTTGAAGAGGGATACTTCAACATCCACCAGCTCATCCAAGATCGGTGAAGTGCCACACAAGGTTACCTATAGGGCATTCTTTGTGACTTCGGAAACTGTCCAAAATAACAGGGAAGGTCACTTGAATGTAGCAAGATCCAAACTAGCTAATTTTTTGATGAGGAACTGGCTTGAGAGTGGCTGCATTGTAGCCCCCCAGATTGCAGTTCCCCATCCGGGCACCGTGGCGACGTAAGAGTTTCTTAGCTGGCCGACGCTGGTCTGGCTGAACAAGATGTTCTCTAAAAGAAATATTCGGGGATAGTGGAAATTTGGGATCCATATGTTGTATATCTTGGATTTGGGCCAGTTGGATTTCGGTTTGAATCAAGCATATATAGTACTGGTTAATGGCATCAGCTTCACTAGTCAAAATCTCTCCATGTACAATATATATTTATATATAGATAGGTTTTCTCAAATGGTGGTACCACCAAGTAGTCAGGTAACAAAACTCCGTTTTAAACGACCCGTATTTGGGTATTCCCATATTAGGAAACCGCTGTGTATATATATATATATATATATGTATGTATGTATGTATGTATGTATGTATGTATGTATGACTGACTTGGGTTCTACAGCTTAGAGAAAGATTGAAACCACCAATGCGGTCGCAAGCAGGGCTCTTTGATGGGTTTGTACTGCCACAGAAGGGAACTTTGTGGCTGCTCCACAATATAGGAGACATTCTTTTGGTGACATAGCTCCAACCCGAGTAAAAGCAACAAAGGCTTTTGAAAATGGCCACATTAATACATGTTTGTCGCAATGATATGTTACAGTGTTTCCCTTGCTGCCTGGGGGTCCTGACAAGTAAGCTAGCCTTCTGGCCAACCGGTTCCCTGTCCTAGTAGCCTTCAGGTTCTTGTCTTTCCATCCCTGCGGTCTCAAAAATGTTCTTCTTGTACTCCCCATAGACCTGGGGTATACATTCCCACTTGTTAGGCCATGACAAGATTGCACCTGATAGATTTTCAATATTTTTTGATTACCATAAAAGTCGCACTATTCTAGCAAAGCCAAGGCACATGAATATCCAGCTGGAGCATGGTATTGCAAACCATGCGCATCCGTGCTGTCGCATATGTCGAATCTTGGCAAATGAAGGTGATGGAGGGTCGGTGGAACCGGACAACTAGATACAACAATTGTTTCATAATGTTTTGCCCCAAGACATGTCCAACATATATGGCCAACATAAATTCTATAGTTGGGGGAACCCAGTTGTCGACCAGGTTAGCAAACATTCCATCCAAGGTGCATAGTTGCAGCATAAGAGAAAGCCAAAGGAAGATAGCAGGTTCATCTTGCGAGAGTAATTGATCTCAGCCAATGGGTGACCATGCAGGGGTGTTGTTCCAACCTATCCTGTCTGTAGTCAGCAAAATGACGCTGAACCATGTCTCCAAAAAAATCTGCTGATCACACAAAGGTCGATGTTGATAAATTTGTTGATAAATCTACTGTTAACACATAGATCGATGTTGATAAGTTTGTTGATGGTAGAAACAAAGGTTCATCGCATCTAGTGTCAGCCAGGCCACATCATATGCGCGGCTATCTAGGCCTTCCAGCTTAACTCCACTATGGAGAATGTGTTCTCCTCCGCGGGCGGATACAGTTCTGTTGAGGTGGTAAACCTAATAATAGAACACCGATGCCCCAAACACATTTTAAATGGATTGTAGGCCATCCACAAATATTGGCAGATTTACGAAACAACAACAGCCATGATCAAGGGTTACATTTTAAACAAGTGTAGAAGAAATACAGTCCTGCGCATACTTCCACAAAGTGAGCCGCTTGCTCGGGACGGATTTCACCCAAACCTCAAATGGCCGGGGGAGCTAGCGTACTCAACATGTATGTGTATATATCTATATATACACTCGTTAATAAATATATATATATATATACATATGTTTGTAATGATATTGATATGCACAGGATCAAACATCTAACGGAGACCACGAGCATACAATATACGATTGTGAGACCTAGATTTCATTGATAGATAATATGTGGATTTGTTAGTCTCTTATACTCCCACAAGATTTCAAACCTGTAAAGACCTGTGGAACTAATTGAATAGTTGAGAAACTTTTCACCAGAACAGTCAGCAGCACGGCGAGCTGACTATACCGCATGCTGGGCTATAGGGTGCGCAGCCCACCAACAACACCTAACCACGCCTTGATCCAAGGACTTGCGCCGGAAATGCTCGGCTTTCTGCAACTGTTGCTGAGCTGATCATGCACGTGAAGGACAGGATCCGCCATGACACATCCAAAACGGGTGGTTCAAAAATGGGACACCATCAATGTTTGAAGATAGGGGGTATTCCAATAATATCCAATAATTGTTTTACTTGTATGAAGGGGATTTGACAAACTTATTTCGAGAGATCTCATAGGTTTCGTTGGTTCATTTACATTTGGTCCTGAATAGATTTTGCTTTACAAACACATCATGGGTAAATTTTGCGAACCACTGACCACAAGCCACATCAATCCAGGTCCCATACATCCCCGATAAAAAAACATCAGCGGAAAAAACAATCCATCAGCAAACAAAAGATGTCTAACTCCCCGAATTTTGATAAGAGCCCTGCATCAGAGAGGCAACAGCTGCATTCTTTCAGATTTCATCTGACCTCATCGATGTTGTAAGTTTGGCGACATGCTGGTTTTTCAGGCATGTCCCATGAACCCCAAAGATTAGTGTGCGTGCGCATATCGCACGCGCAATCTTCAATGCCATTGATGGCTTCCAGCCAGGTAAAATGCCGGGCATCGAGATTCTGTGAAAATCCCCATCGGCCGATATACCTTGAAACCACATATGAAACCACATATATATGAAACCACATATATATATATATATATATATATATTTATTTATTATTTACCAACAGAACAACTGCAACAACGTAGATGATAGCGGGAGTAATAAATTATTGATAAACTAGGAAACATTATGATAGAAAATGATAAGACTGATAAGAAGAACCTTCAGCCATGTGCCCTAATCTTCAAACCTGCGACGCTTCCTTTCACTCTCACTCATGGTAGATACGATCGCTTCACGTTCTCGGCTTTCTTTCCACCTGCATGCAGGGCAGAACCAGGTAGAATTCAAAAGTTTTTGTTAACACTGACATCGGTCAACACTGACACCGTGGTTGTTTTGTCTGACCTTTGCTCACGTTCTTTCAGGGTCATTGTTCCATGGGCAGTCAACCTTAGGATGGCGTGGCCAGGATATCGATGGGCCCCTGAATTCGCAGCAACAATAAATTGAGACTACCAAAAACTGTCCCAATAACTTATGATCTTTTGTCGATTCGTTTGCACATTTTTTCCATTGGGCATAGAATGTAAAGAAATAAGATGTTAGGGAGTCAAACTAAATCGCATCACCAAACAACCCTGTGCTCAAATTATGCCCCACTTTTCTTTTGGACTAGGAACAGCTCAGCGATGAAGGTAGCCTTTGCAATCGCATACTGGGACTTTTCCTTTGGCTCAGTACCCTTTCCTTTCTTTGACTTCTTTACGCCTTTTCCACTCTTGCCGCCCTTCCCACCCTTGCGGCCCTTTCCGTGCCCTTTGGCTTTCGGTGTGGCTGATGCTTTCGATTTTGGTGCTGCTTTCGCCTTGGGTTCTGGTGGGTCCTTGTGCGCAGCTGCAAGGAGACGATGCGCATGGGGTGCCAATGGCTTTTGCTTTCCAGAGACGCGTTTGAGGACTGTGGGTGGAATCTTTGAGTCCAGGTGGCTGTTAATGTTCAGGTAAAATTCATCCTTAGGATTGGATTGAAAGCAGTTCCAAACACAAACAAACGTATCTCAAGTTCCAATCATGCTTTGCATTTGATTCTAAAACTATTGGCATGCAAATAAGGGGCAGGGCCCAACGAAGATCGTTCCTTTGATGATTCCTTCAAAAGTTTTCTTGCGAAAGTCAAGAAAACACGGACAGAAATTGGAAAAATGTTTGTTTGAGTCTTAAGGTGTAGCTGCCGTGTTTTAACGCCGGGGGTGAAACGGTGATATCCCTTGACAGTCCTTTGGCATAGTAGTGTCAACTCCAGCCAGCGCCCTAGGAAAAGCAAAATGGTTAAAGCGTTACTGAAGCCAAATTTCTTGGACATGATATATATATATATATACCAAAATCACACAACCAAAATCCACCGAGAAACTGTTGATTTTGTTTTGCTATATATGTATATACTTCCTCCATTTCAGAAGGTCACCATACACGATTCCGTCAAACATGGGCCCCCCAGCTTCCGATTGGCAATGTTCTTCTCCACAATCTTATTCGCACGGTCCTGCACGGGCCCATGTGGCCATGGGTGTTGCAAACTGTGTGCATGAGGGTGCTGTATTTTTTACCTTGTAAATTGTAAATGTTGACCCATTCCTCCATGGAAGGGCCGTCATAATCTTTCCACGTGTTGCCTTAACTGGAGTGACTCAAAGAAGAGAAGCTAGACAAGAGCATGAGCATTGTAAATTGTAAAACTGATTCCATCATTCAATGAACTTTGGCCGTGGCCAGAATCAGGGTCATCAGCCATCATGTCAGGCACATCAGGACCATGATCACGGGAATCACAATCACCTGTGGTGGCACCATCACGATGATTCTGGAGTAAACATCAGACATCATTAAAAAAAACATGTTTCCCAGTTTCCCACATTTTTAAGATATGATTTTGTGCCGGTAGTCATGCGTGGGCTCCCATCAAACAAGAATACATATTCCCTCAAAACATATATCCGAACAAATTCGTTATTGTGAGTTGTTGGTTGGAACAGTAAAGCAGGTAAAATCCCCACATATATGGTCAAGGGGCCATCTCCATCGGGGGCATCAAACATCTCTTCAAGCTCGGAAACCAGTTGTGTAATCTCGGGATCACAGGCATCACTAGTAGCCAAACCTTCGTCCCAAAATTTCTGGTCAAAGTCCCCTCCCTGGTCACGATCCCACTCCATGACGGTGGCAACCTGGTCGCCAACGTCGCCAGCCCAAGTGTCAAGCTGCAAAGCTGGAGCCGAAGCGGACTCCCAAGATGCCGGGTCCACGTCATACTTGCCCCAGCCCCACCAGGTGTCACAGGCAGAGTCAGGGTCAGGATTCCCCCACATGTCGGTTTGGGAAGCGTTCACTCCCCACTCAGGGTCCCATGTGTGGTCACCCGTCGGATCAAAGTGAGAAGCATCACTGTCCCAACTTTCCTTTTGGGGATTGTCCCATGTTTGGTCACCCTCGTGCACCTGGTCGTCACCCGTCGGGTCAAAGTAAGAAGCATCATCACCCCAACTAGGATTGTCCCATGTCTGGTCACCCTTGTGCACCTGGTCATCACCCGTCGTGGGGTGAAAGTAACAAGCATCATCGCCCCAACTTTCCCATTGATCCCCGTGAGGATTGCCCCATGTCTGGTCACCCTTGTGCACCTGGTCATCACCGGTCATGGGGTCAATGTAAGAAGCATCATCGCCCCAACTTTCCCATTGATCCCATTGAGGATTGCCCCATGTCTGGTCACCCTTGTGCACCTGGTCATTACCGGTCGTGGGGTCAAAGTAAGAAGCATCATCGTCCCAACTTTCCCATTCATCCCATTGAGGATTGTCCCATGTCTGGTCACCCCCGTCATCACCCACATCAAAGTGAGAAGGATCAGCGCCCCACTCGTTCCAGTGAGAACTGTCCCATGTCTGGTCAGTCTGCACCTGATCGTCACCGGTAGGGTCAAGGTGGGCAGCGTCACCAACCCTGGGGTTGTCGTGCTCATCTTTGTCCATGTGCTTCCATGTCTCATCAGTGTAGGTGGTGGTCTCCATGTGCAAGGTAGCATTCCCCCAATCGCAACATGTCATGGAATCACTTTGAGGGCCACCCCAAACACCCATGTTGTCCAAAGGTGCAGGAATGGTATCGTGGTGTTCACCGCAATCATCCAAGGGAGCGATAGGTTCAAGCTCACTACCATGAGGGTATAAATCCGGGTCCCCCAATTGATTGTCGGGAGGCTGGAAACCCAAATCAGAATCCACGGAGATGCAATCCTCATCCTCATCATAAACAGTATCACCATCACCCTGATCACCCACAGTGTACACTGACAAAGGGAATTGGGACCTGTCGGGCTCATACTTCAAAGTCCAAGGCTCAGTGAAGTCGATAATCCAACCTCCGCCATTGACCCAACAGGAGTGACTGTGGAGGTCAGGAATTCCTTCCATGAATTCTTTCAGGTCAGTCGGCCAAGTCTTCGAATAGCGGATTTCCCCCAACTTCACTTCAACTAGGGGAAAGGCATTGACATTGTGATCAGGTTCATTGTCATTGGGGTCGGGAATGGTTCCTTCAGAGGCGGGATTCTCAGGTCTATGGTTGGCGTCCTGGTCACCAACCATGTCACCCCGTCCATCCTCAGTCTCATATTGACCCCTCCCAGACTCCACCAACCAATCGGCGAAACTCAGAAGGTCTTCCAGGGGATCACCCTCAGGAGCACCCCATGGATACTCACCATCCAAGTCATATTTTTTGATCAACCAGTCAAAGAAGATCTTGAAATGCTCGTGCTTTTTTGCCCTTTCAACTTCTACTAGGCAATCATATGGCTCATGGTCACGGTCAGTCCCCAGGGAACCATCGGCTGGGAGGGACCAGTAGTCTAGGAGACGAGGCTGTTCAACTGCTGTGGGCGTTGTTTCCCATGGTGAACCCGGAGTCATTGTTGGAGTAAGGCACTCCTGAAGCCCATCCTTAAATTGTAAAGAGAACCAGATGCATGTGAAACACTGAGTTCTTTTCAAGTATCAGGGGAAATTCAAAAAGTATTGGGGTACTGTACCAGTTTGGATTTGATAGTGTACAGGATGAAACCCGTTAAAAACTGCTACATAGATATTGCTGGAATCGGTCTTCATCTCCATAAAGATAGTTCAATACAGGAATGCTCTTTATATGGAACAGGTGTTTAAATGTGAAAGAAACAGGACATGAGGGGAAGGGCGCTCTGATTTGAGGAAACCATTCGCTAATTCACCAAAGATTTTTCTAGCTTCTTCGCCCAATCGCAGGACGCTGGATCAGCAGTCTTGGCTGGAGGAGCGGCGAAGTGCGAAGTTGGAGCAACCTGGATGGAACACAAAAGGGAAGAAAGGTGGGCTGCCTTCCTGACTAATAAGGTCAATCTAAAGAAATATATGGGTTTGTCTGAAAATAGTGTACCCCTACACCCAATGGTTAATGATCATTATCCCTATTAAATGGCTATAATTGGGAATATACCCTATTTTCAGACAAACCCATATCTGAAATAGTTTGAACATTGTTCTGCAAAGATGATTGTTTCTTCGATAAAAAATGGTTGTTTGGAAAATGATTCCATCGGGGTTTCCCAAGTAAAGCAGTCCAGTGGCTTCATCACGTGGAAGGTCAGGCTCTTTGCCATCATGCGAAGCCCTTGGATGGTCCCACCATTAATTCTTTTTGCCAGGTTTTCAAAACCTACCCAACAAACCGCTGTCCAAACTATAAGATTAAGATCCTGGTACAGTTCTACAAGAACCAGAACCTACCAAACTAAGATTAAAGGTTGAGGTGGTATGATTGAAACAAACCGGTCCCCTGATTGCGCAGAACAGCCCATTGAAAATCACGTTTACAAAAAACTAGTTGATTTCCATAAATCGTTTTGGAGGATGATAACCCTGTTTCAAAATTACACAACAACGATGTTTCGATCTTGGGCGATAAATTGCTCTTGCCACCTTCGTGCCTACAATTTCAAAGGGGGATACATTTGCCATGCCCAAAAATACACCATCCATTGCCCAGCATCGCAGCATCATCCCAGGTGGTATACCAGTCCCATTGCCTGGCAGCAGCTTCCAGGACAGATGTTGGGAGGGCTCAGCTTGTGGACTTGGTTTCACTGGCTAAAGCTCGGGCCATGAAACCCTTCAAGCTGAATAGAACGGGTTCACGGGTCAAATCTGTTTATATATATATATTTATATTTATATATATATATTTATTTATTTATTTATTTATTTATTATTTGCATACATACATCGTACATGTAAAATCATATAAATAATATCTAGATTATGATATATGTAAGGGAGGCATTCTTGATCCCATTCCCTGGCCCAGCCTCTGCGGCTGGTTCCAGTCTTCCACTGCCATATCATGGTCCTGTTGCGGGCCCGGATAGATATTGTTTGCCAATATTAACAGATATGCAGTTCAGAGGGTAGCAATATCTCCAATCATGTTCATTCGAATTTTCCGGATAGATATGTGAAAGGAAACATTGGGAAATATAGTTGGTACCACCACTGCACCACCAAAATCCTGGCCTGGCCTCTATCGCCTGGGTCTCGTCCCAGTCCATGATCTTTGATTGCCGGTAGGCGGCGAAACGAAAGCTGGAACCAGAATTGATACGGGCCCGCTGGCAAAGTTTCAAGACCAACTTAGCTTGGTTTGTAATCCATGCATCCATCGATAGGCCCACCAGTGGGACTTCCACCTGTGGTTTCTCCAACAACATCTTAATCCCTTCCCGGCATGCAGCCAGTGTGAAAAATTTTTGGTTCTCACGTACTTGATTTGCCCATTGGAAAGCCTTGTTGGCCTCACGGTGTTTGAGGGACGTACCAGGACTGATTGAAGCGGTTTTTCGGAGTCTTAAACCATTATCGGGCAAAACGCAATAGGAATAAAGGCGTTGGGCTATAAATGCCGCTTTGGCATATAGTTCTCGCCCTCCGATATCAGTAGGATCCATTGCCCCCGGACCGCCGCGGTCTCTGGAGCCACGTGCAGGATTCCATGTGCTGTTCACCGTTTGCGATAGCTGTGGTCCGCAAAGTGAAAAAACAGATCAATGGTTCGGGTTCTGTGCTGACAGGATTGAACAATTTGGGTTTCTTGGGGTATAATTATGAATTGAATGGAGTCATACATAGGCAATATGTACATAAATGAATAAAATATGTAGGATGGAAATCCTTCCTCAAAAGGGATCACCCACAGCTTCGAACTTTAAAACCGTTTTGGACCTGGGTTTGGAGGTCAAGGTTTAGTAATGTGGGTAAAACAATCATAAACCACATACAATTTGGGGTGGTATTGCCTAAAATAGTTTGAGATCCTGAACACCATCTTTTTGTATAAGGATCAAATCCAGGGGTATAATGTTGGTAAAACAAAAATAACACAATAACACACTCGTTTTCCTTATCGTTCATCCCAGCCATTTATGACATAGTTTATCATTGTTTTACCCACATCAATGTCACATCAACAAACCCCTGGTAAATCCACGTTTCCTGGTCTCCGGTCCCGGGCCGACACGCATGCATGCAGGATCCCAATAATATATAAAGATTATATAGTAAAATACGAAGATGTAAATATTAGTCAGTATAAATATACCAAACATGTATGCACGCAACTATTTACAAACCATTTGCCCGCAAGCCGGGGCGGAAGTTTCTCAGTAAAGGGCAAAGACTGCCAAGAAAGTCTACCAAAAACTTTTTCCATTCCCAAAAAGATGCGCTTTTTCCCAGACACACGGTCTAGGGTTGCGTGATAGCAGGCACACCTGACACCAGCATCATATATGTCGCCGGTGCCGCTGTTTGATGCGAGGATGGCCCCTATGACGCCGGTGCCATATTATATGCTGTACATGGTTTTAGGATGGCCCTAAGACGCCGGTGCCTCCCAAGGCGCCGGTTGAGCCTCCCTGGTGAATAAATATAACCAGTGTAATCGAATTGCTCGATACCATGCCTTGCAAAACTCTGCAGGTAGGTATTGCCCAGGGATCGGCCTTCACGCAAATGCGTGATAAGGTCCTGAAATTTATCCTGACGGTTTTGAGCATGTTCACTACGAGTGGCTCCGAAATACGAAGATTCAGCAAGAACAGCGTCAACCAATTCTCCGACATCGAAAGGCGACTTGGATGAGCCAATGCTGTCTGGCAAAAATTCAGCGGACAACTCAGAGGAATAATTAACAATACCGTGGTTAAAAGCCAAGCCGTTGGTGCGGCATTCCAAGCAGTAGGCAAAGCCGCAAGGGTGGCACCAGAACATGGCCTCTGCGCAATTACATTCGGCAAAGTTCTTACAGCATTGTGGACCCGCAGGGCGAGGAAACCATTGAATTTCGTCTGTATCCTTTTTAAATTTTGTGAAAAAAATGTGCTGCGTCCGCATCGCGGAACAATTCTTTTGCCTGGGTGTTCATCTCACGGCGGGCCATGGTCTTAACAACTTGCCTACGGTTGCCAAAGGGAGATCTTGGCTGGGTATCAATTCCGGTGACGGTGCCATAAGTACCGGATGCTTGATCAGAACTAGCCGCAGAGGCGGCATCTTTCTGTTTCTTTGGCATAGGCTTGGATTGAATTTTTCTTTTTGGAGCTTCGCTCTCTGAAGCAGAGGTTGCCTCATTATTCTTCGCTTTATTAAGGTGCTTTTTGAATCTCTTGGAGATTTCATCTCTGAGAGCGTTTACCTTCTTATCTTCCTCTGTCTCTGGTGGACCTCTTTCCTGGTCATTGGGAGTCACTACGGTGCGCATAGGCCTGGCAGGACCAGGTGCGGTGGATCGAAAGCTTTCCAAAAACTTCGTCACTACTGGAATCTTTTCGATCTGTTCTCCTACATACTCCACATATTCGGAACGTCCAGGAGAT
>Ga0126342_10004263_pt1 | contig 24280 bp, 19 predicted proteins | sample Cyp1metagenome_FD_92528 | JGI IMG/M metagenome (GOLD analysis project Ga0126342, IMG submission 92528) | Coral microbial communities from Lord Howe Island, Old Settlement Bay, Australia - Cyphastrea 1 metagenome | ecosystem: Host-associated > Invertebrates > Cnidaria > Coral ...
AGGCAACAGGCGAGATGAGACGCACCTCCTAAAATCCATGCTCCAAACTTCTGGGGGCCTGGAGATACTTGAGTAGGCTTTTGGCAACAGCCTTTCAAAGTGGGGCCTGGGAAGCCCCAGGTTTATGTATGTATGTATGCATGCATGCATGTATGTATTTATGTGTGTATGTATGCATGCATGTATGTATGTATGTATGTATGTATGCATGCATGCATGCATGCATGCATGCATGCATGTATTTATGTATGTATGTATGTATGCATGCATGCATGCATGCATGTATACGTATATAATGTTAACCCATGTTAACCCCAGACTCAGACATCAGTGGTTGTTAAATGGCTGTAGGTGGAGTTCGTGGCTCATATCCTCCCAGCAACAGCCCCTCCAATTCACGAGCCGCTGGGACATGCTGGGACGGACCGACCAAGTTCCACTCATTGAAAGGGCCAGTGAGATAGTACTTGCCTGTCATGCTGATGTCTCAAGAGACCCATGGTTTTTGGTGCTTGGGCCGACAATTTTTCAGCTTGTTGGGTCATGTCGATCACCAAGGGGGAAGGGTAAACCAACAAACAAATGTATACAAATGTGGCAAACCAATGGTTTCTTCAGAACATGATCTTTAAATGCTGGAACTTCCATATCTGTGATAATTAAACAACAGGTTAATATGTTGGGCTCAATGTGTTCAATCTTCGACCCTTGTCTTCCCACAGAAATTGCTTGAAGTTCCCAAATTGGTTGTGCGGGTTAGTTACCGTTGTATGGTAATATATTACCTCATTTTTTCTGGTGCGTGGAGGCTGTGGAGGGTCTAGGTTGTGATTATTCGAGTCTCGCGGCTTGATCGTTTCATTGACTCCGAGAAAATACCAACTGAAGTTACTGAAGTGTGTATTTTTTGTAAACATGTCCTGGGTTCATGTTCGAATCAACACTTCAAAGCTGCCACTAAACCTTTCCCAATCCGATATCGAACCCCTGGGATGATCTGCAGGGCATGTCTTGGTAGCTGATGGGGGACCAGGATGGTACCACCAACTTCCAACCCTTTCGGAGTTGACCCGGTAACTTTGGGCTCAGCATGAAAATATTCACAGGTCATGATTCAGCAAAGTAGCGGCTGAAAAATTCGGGTGACACCATGGTGGTTGGAAGCGCCACCATGGCCACCATGGCTCCCAAATTTACAGTCCACAGGACTCAGGGGACCATGGAATCCATGGAACAAGAGAATTGTGCTACTTCTCATACTACTTGAACCAATGGTATACCAAGGTATCTATTGATCAAGACAATGGTTCAGCCTTGATGGTATACCAAGGTATATATAATATATATATATATATTGATCATCAAGGTATCTAAGGTATACCAAGGTCTTCTATGAACAACCTCAATCAGGAAGATCGAATAACAATAATACTAACTTTTTTGCTAGACTAGAGTCACTACATTGAGTACAGCCTAGACCCTCCAACTTCTCCCAAGCATGGTAAACGTCCTAAAATTCTGGTGTAAAACACATTTTTTATGGATACAAACGGATGGTCTAGGAGTACATTGATGTGCATTGTCTATACATATTCCTCAAGATGCAGGCGAAACTTTCCAAAAACGAGCCCTGCACCTTGGGAAACCTCGGCCCTCTCAGCATCTAACTTTTCCCACGAGATCTCTTTCAGCTTGTCCCACCTGCAAGGCTTTCACTTGGTGAACGGTTGGGTTGGAGGATATAAGTACAAAGTGGGGGGCCCCCTAGGTAGCTTACTTGGTCTATCACTCGAATAATCAATAAGTGTGGTTCATGATACTCATAAATACGGTTTTCATGGGGTTTACAAACAAGACACATACACGAGGAGTCCTATCTGCTTGGCATTTTTGTGCAACCAAAATCCCCTATTCTGTGATGGAGAAATGCGGGGGATAGCTGCCGTGGATGTTCATCCCTCTGCCGTTCCCAAACATGGCAATTAAAGGTTTTGACATGTCTCCATTTCTTTTGATATTGTGTCATATATGTATATGTTTATATATATATATATATCAAAAAGGAGATGTTAAATGACTCAAATGGGGATGTCCATGTAAATTCCGAGCATACTACAAGTTGGTGCCCTGCTTAGCAAAGTTGCTTTAGGACTAGGGGGTCACATGGTATAGGGGTCTCATAAAATGGGGGATGCTCAAAACCATGGGTTTCAATACTATACAAGGTGGTGCCCCCCAGTTATAAGTTGGTTAATAATCCCATTAACTATAGATATATCACCTATAAACCATAGTTATTGGAGTTATAAACCAACTTAGCTATCTAGGGGGCACCACCTTGTATGTGCCATATAAGTCATGGTCATCTGCGACGGAATGATTTGGGGTACCTTAAGAAACCTCCGAAAAAATGGAGCCGGGTCCTCGCACCTGAAAGTCACACGATACTTGTCACCAGGCAATCCCACCTGCCAGGGAGGGTTTCATGGATTGATCTCTCAGGGAAATTGAGGGAAAATCCACAGGAAATCCATGGTTGATTTCCCCGGATACAACACGTTTTTTTTTGGGGCTGTTGTTCTTTACGTCAAGCTTTTGTTTGGAGGCTTTCCTGGAAGATTTCCGACTTAACCAATTTTAGCAGAGGACTATCCATACCGAACAAGGACTATCCATAGAAGGTAGCTCGGGTCATCAAGTAGACTCCTCTCAGGATCCAATACTGGAGTGTGAGGCCGCCAAAAAGGTGGTGCGAACATATGGAGGTTTCCTAAGTCATGGGGGTACCTCAATAGCTGGATGGTTTATAATGGAAAATCCATCTATAAATAGACCATTTGGGGTACCCTTATTTCAGGAAAGCTCCATATCCAAATGGATGACGACAACCTTTCGTTTGACATGTTGGTTAAACTTTGTTAGTAACAAATGTACTAGACATTGGTCAATCGTCGACCAAACATACCCCAAAATTGTAATCCCTCTCAGGTGAATACTGTGGCGCTCAGAGTCAACATGTCAAATGATGTCATGGATGTTCGTCATCTCTCCAAAAAAGGTGCCCTGTGGTAAACTAACAAAGTTATGGGAATTCACCATATATATATATATAATATAGGTAAATCAACTATAAAGGGACATGTTCAATAGCTAAGTTAAATTACCGAAGGGTATCATAGCTCTCGACCCATCAGCACTTTGAAATGCTTTCCTCGTCCAACATCTGCCAGCTGAGTTCAGCCTGAAAATCACCTTATAGGAACTACTCAAACTGAAGTTGTTTCCGGATCTAGATGAAGGGTTTGATGGGACGTTCATGTATATAACATGGTGAATCATAGATATCTTTAAAAGAAAACTATTTTTTTAAGCTGGCTAGTACATTTTACCCTTGATAGCAACAGATTACCCTCTGGTAAACTAACATAGCTATTAAAATGGCACATTTATAGCGAGTTCTCCCATTCAAAATGGTGATTTTCTATAGTTTTTTTGTACGCATGTTTACCAGAAGTTAAAGGTTGACCCAAGCCACGTTTCACGATCATCCCCACCTGCTCCTCCGGCACATTCACGCGTGCTCGACAGTCCAAGAGCCATTCCTTACACGCGCAGGTCGGGTTCAGCACAGGACGTCAAAGGAAGCCCCCCACAGTTGGTTTATGACTGGAACTAGATATAGAATGATACCTGTCTATACATCACTATACATGTATATACATACATATATAATCATACAATCATATAATCATATAATCATATAATCATTTAATCATATAATCATATATATATATATATACAGTATACACATATTTGCATCATATCCACTATAGAATCGTAATTGGCCAACTTACAAACCAACTTGCCATTTGGGGACCCCTTCCTGTATGCTCTTTGCATGTCTTATAAGCTTAAGGTGCCCCGGTTTGGGCACCACTCCCCCTTTGGCCGATTCCACCTCCTCCGGCCTTGTGTCTCCTAGTTAGTAGGGCCTGAATAGTCAAGAATAAACCAGAACTAAACAGGGTACATCTTGTGTCTAGCTGGGTTGTCATCACATATATAGTATAAACTACAATAAGTTTTAAGAATATCACCATAACTGTTATCATAATATATATATATGTAATATTGTTTAAACAAGTTACTAAAAAGGATGCACATCCAACCATGACGCGGCCACACGTTTTTTTGTTTTCTCCACAACTCGTCAGCACAACCCGCTTTTTCATCACTTCGGAAAGATGGCCTCAGCAGGTGGAAATATCGATCACTGGTCAATCAGCCTGGTCCTGGTTAGTAAGTCCCTAATTTTTGTAAGTTATTATACCAGATAATCCATATCTGGTTGGTGGTTTTAACCATCTTGAAAATATTAGTCAGTGGGAAGGATGACATCCCATATATTATGGAAAACAAATGTTCCAAACCACCAACTAGATATATGTATATATATATATATATTATTATTATATATATATATATATATTATAAATATTATATATATGGGTTACAAAGTGGCTAAATCCATTGGTTAATCCTCATGATCCCCATGAAAGATCCTCCAAGCCTCCAAGTATCTCCAAGTACTAAACATGCAACGATTATCTGTTCGCAAATCAAGTAACATAAGGAAGAACATCGATATGGAAAACAACCATTTTTGTTTCCCGGTGAGCTACAAACTGAGCTAGAAATTTTGTGCTGTTTTTTCCCATAGCTATGCTACTTTACTGGAGGGCAATCCTACATCCACTATGGTTTCTGGGGGGTGTTTCATTTTGGGGGGGAAGGGAGTACTTAGAGTCATGATTCTGAACATGGCTTTCGGAACAAAATCAGTGTCTAGATATTTGAGAATACACAGAATGTCCTCCAGCTTTTGCTGGATCAACCGTGATCAACCTATCCATTTGCAACGTGCAACGCAAGGTTTGACTTTCTACCTGCCAGTGAAATGGTGGCACAACGGGAGGCACCTTTGTTTCGAACCCCAAGGGTCTCCAGGCCTTATATCATTTGTTTTGATGGACCAGAAGGGATCTGATCCAAACTGATGCAACCTCCATCCGAAAACCCGCAGGTCCAAGTTGTACCCGGTATTACCCTCTGGTAAACGTTTACATAATAACCATGGAAAATCACCATTTTTATTCGGTAAATCAACTATTTCTATGGGCCATTTTCCAGTTCGCTTTTTCTATGTTTACCGGGCCGGGTATCTTTGGCAAATCATGACTCATGGCATGAGTCCGACTGCTAAGTTGGTACCCAATTCTCCTGCCAACAAAAATCACCAGTTGGTCACCCAAGACCAATGGGTGATGGCCATCGGATCCTTTAAGGTTTCTCTAGTTTTTTTCCTCTATTTCCATCATGTTCTGGTCGGTGGTTGTTTCAACCCCTCTGAAAAATATGAGTTCGTCAGTTGGGATGATTATTCCCAATATATGAAATGGAAAATAACGAATGTTCCAAACCACCAACCAGTTTTAAAGCAGTGGATGGAACTGGCTAAATCACCATCAAGAATCCCATCCCAATGATCTACCATGGATATCCATAATTTCTGCGGGGCTGTTTCGTAACCGGGGAAGAGATTCATAATTTACATAAGAAAAAAAACTATTCAAATTCCATTCAAATTCCATGAAACCACTATAACCCCATGTTTTAATTCCATGAGAATCATCCATTTCTGGCCTCAACTCCACCCAAAAAAAAACTCAGCCGCCTCCTTGTAGAAGGCCAACTCCTGGCAGGACTTGGAATTCCCTTCTCTAAATGGGATAAAATCAATGGGAATTTCAGGATCCTAAAATGAAGGTACTGTACCATATAAGGCCATATTTTGTGGGGATATCCCCACAAAATATGGCCTTATATGGTACAGAACCTTCATTTTAGGATCCTGAAATTCCCATTGATAAAATGATAGGATAAAATGATGGGAATACTGTAAACCATCTTGAAATCATAGGATTCTCAATGATTCTCAGAGTTGTGTTTTTTTCTATTGTTTTTTCTAGAGTGGCCCCGAAAATACCAGCAAATGGTCATACATGCGATTAGAAAATTCATGAAAATTCCGTAAATCGGGTTATAACATGTTATAACATAGAACGGAGTATTATAACAATGAAGGTGCTGTACGTACCATATCAAGCCGTAAAACCTGGGGGTATATCCCCTGGAATTTTGCCCTAAACAATATATAGGCATTAGATATGATAGGTACCTCCAATTTAGGTTTATGAGGGACAAAAAACACGCCTTCTCCAAATGAGAAGCCAAAGCCTGTACAAACTTACAAACCATTGGGTGGAAGATCATCAGAGTTGGCAACTTACAAACACGATACTTTCTGCCTACCCTCTGGTAAACATACAAAAAACTATGGAAAGATCCACCATTTTCAATGGGTATAATCCACTATAAATCGGCTATTTTCAATAGCTATGTTAGTCATAACCAGGGGGTAGCTCTTATCATAGGGCCATTTGGGATAACTTCCCTTACTAATCTTGCTAACGACCATTCCAATGACATCACATAGTGAGCTCATGATCAAATTCAGCCAGAAAACTATGGAAAATCACCATTTTTAATTGATAAATCCCCTATAAAACATAATTTTCAATAGCTTTTTGTATGTTTACCAGAGGGCATCATGGGCGTTGGATTTCTCCTTCAGGCTCTCGCGGATGTCGTCCATAGCCCGGTGCAGGTCCTTCTTCTTGGGCGCACGACCTGTTCGCTTCGCAACGGGGCGAGGTGGACGTTGGAGAAAATCGTTGGTTAGTTAGGGATTTAATGAGGCTTAATTGGGATTTGATGGGTTTTAATGGGAGTATAATCCACTTAATGGAATATACCCTCTGGTAAACTTACATTGCTATTGAAAATGGCCATAGAAATAGTGGATTTACCCATTGAAAATGGTCGATCTTTCCAGTTCGTTTTTTGTATGTTTACCAGAGGGTAACTGGTTAGACATAGTTAGACTATATGCAAAGAATGGCGATGATAGACATATCAAAACAAACAGAATGATTCTTCATATCGCCAATTTGCTGTGAGGAATGAAGTTATATATAACACCATATGATAAATAAATAAATCTTCATAACTGGTTGGTGGTTTCAACCCCTCTGAAAAATACGAAAGCCAGTTGGGATTATTATTCCCAATATATGGAAAAATAAAAAATGTTCCAAACCACCAACCAGATATCATATTCTTCATATCGCCAGAGCTATGAGTTGCTTGCGATTCATATGGGATGGATCCCGGTACTTCCTCCGGCCCATTTTTTTTCATCGCCCAGCACTACTCCCCTCCACGGCTGGATTCTTTTGAGGCATACATCAAGTATAGAATTCAGCCTCTGGTAAACGTTTGATTATGGAGAATCAGCATTTTTGAGCTGGGTAAATCAACTATTTCTATGGACATTTTCACTAGCAAACCGTAAATCCACTATAAATCACCGTTTTCAATGGGTAAATCCACTATAAATCACCATGTTCAATGGCTTTTTGTATGGTTACCAGAGGCTAACCGTATCTGATCTGGATCAATGATTCACCGTTCACCAACCTGCAAAGTTCGGTCATCTCGTTTTTTCCCATCCATGCCCTCCCACTGATGGGTAAATGTTGGTATCCCAATCATCATCAATTTATCCAGAATATTCTCAAACTATTGGATTAGTAGAGCTTATATATCGTCAAATTGTACCTTAAATTATCCACATAACCCCAATTGCTCAAGTTATCTAATCCTCATATATGGGTACTATGGCTAATTCGATATGGATCTAAAGTGTGCATACTATTTGTCCAAATAGTTGACCTAATCCTTACATGCCCAATATCATCAAATTATAAGGTTAACTATTTGTATGAACTTATTTGAATCCATTTAGAATATATGATTAGGTGAATATGTACTTAAATCCTACCGTTTGGTTAAAATCCCAATCATCCTTACTTGGTAGTCAATGCCACTTAGCAAGTGGGTTATAAACCCAATTCAAAGTGGTCTAATCCTACTTAGCCCATTTCTAACTACGGTTATAACCCACTTGTTAAGTGGGATTAACAACCAAGTAAGGCATTTTTTCCTAGCTATCATAATCTATAAGTTTATAAACCTCATCTAAGTTCAGTCATCATCCTTATATACCATCTATTAATGGATGATCTAGAGGTACCCCCCCCCATTTATCGAAACCTCCATATATATATATATAATATAATAATATATATATATACATATAACAATTACAATATCATCCTTATATACAATGTGGGACCCCTATTTATATGTTGGTTTATAACCCCATCTAACTATACTTATAAGTACCATAAACCCTATACTTATTCTACATTTATAAACCAACTTAGCTATCTTGGGGGCCCCACATTGCACCATATTCAATTCCCGATTCCCCATCTGTCGTTCTCTTAACGATCCCCAGGCACTGAACTGCTCCGGGTACCAGCGTCGGCAGAGCTCCTTTTTTGCGAAGGCATGTCATCTTTCCGACCCAGCAAGATTGCACCAGCACAAAATGATGATATAATAAGGATTTCATAGGATCTGGGATTTGATTTTATATATGAGGTTTCAATGGGATTTTAATGGAATTTCCTGGGATTTTAGTGGGATTTCATGGGATGTTACTGGGATTTTAATGGGAATATAATGGAAAACTAATCGTATATTATCATGGAATATATTGATGGATGATGGAATATGTATATAATGGAATATTAGTGGTATATATGGAATATTAGGGAATATTAATGGCATATTAATGCATCTACCCTCTGGCAATGAAACGTGGCTTGGAAAATCCTCGACACTTTCTCTAGCTTCGCTGGGAAAATTTTCATGAACATCAACGAAGGTACACAAAAAAAATACCGGCACCAATCTGTGCTGCCTGGACTCTGGACCCCTAGGAATCGTAAGAATCAAACATTCAGATGATCAGATGATTGCTGGTTGGTGGTGACTTAAGCATCTTTTTGGTTGATCTCCAGGATCTTGGGATGGATCAAAACCGCTGCTTGGTGGTATACCAACCTAGCCCTCTGAAAATATCAATGGGAAGGATGACATCCCATATATATATATATGAAATGGAACATAAAATTCATCTTTGAAACCACCAACCAGATTGGCATGCTTCACTCTGGTAGGATTCATCCTCCCTATACTAAGATGGTCGGAACGTGGAAACAACTTTGGATGAAATATCTTCCTTCCAATTCCTTGATAACATTTGACAAGTAACTCTCAATTTCCGAACTATGACTAACATTTCTGTTAACTAGTTCACAATTTCATAACCTTTATAATAACCAATGCCTTTATATCAGTGCTATATAGAACACCTAAACATATCATTGAAATCTGCGGACGAAAACCATCGGCGAACTGCGAATCAATCCACATCAACTCCATGGCGTCCATGGCCCGGCCTTCACCGTGCTCACGTCCACGATGCGATAATGCAAGCAGTTCACAAACTTCGGACCTGGCCGGACAGTGGGACCTGCCAAGTCCGCGAAGCTATGTGAAGCTTTTCCCGTGGTTGGAACGGTTGGAACATGTTGGAACCCTCCTGAAAAAATGATCGTCAGTTCGGATCTCTTTCCCTCTTCGGGTTGAACATAAGATGTTCGCATGTTTCAAACCACCGACAAGTCTTCCGAGCAACAGAATTTGTCCAAAAAGCGCTTGTCCATGTGCACCTCAGTTGAAGGTCTCAACCACTGCAAAATGAGACTGATCGAAACAGGCCAAACGAAAAAAAAACTCAGTTCACAAGGTTTGTGTCCATAGTCATAATTCACACACACACACACACACCTAGGTCATCCTAGATCAGACTCTTGCTTTGACTGAGTTGCTATCAATTTAACGCCAGAGTATCTACGTATTTGCCCTGGAAATCGAGATCCGAGGGTCGTAGGAGCTCCAGGAATCAAGTTTGGAATTGCATTCATAAAACTTGCTTAACTCGGGTTTATGGCAGTTTATGGAGGATGTAAATGTATAGTTAATGGGTTTATAAATCTGTAACTGGGGGGCATCACCTTGTATCATACCCTCCACATATTCACCACTTTCTTCGATGATTTCCCCAGCGAACTAAACCGACTCACTTAGTTTGGGAATTCTCCTGTACAATCGTCTTGTTGTTGAGGTAGGACATGGAGATTCACGGCGTCAAGCCTGGACAGGTAGTTGAGTTGTTTGTTGCTTTCAAATGGGGATAGATGTTTACTGGTTGGTGGTTTGGAACATTTCTTATTTTCCCATATATTGGGAATAATAATCCCAACTGACTTTCATATTTTTCAGAGGGGTTGAAACCACCAACCAGTTTACTAACGGGCGCTTCTATTTATTTTTGTTGGCATCTAAGAGTGGCAATATCACAGCCAGTTGCCTACGTGGTGTGAACATCTGGTGTCATCAAACGTGGCTGCCCCCCAAACGTGATGTTTGTTGGTTTATAGCCCCATCTAACTATGGTTATAACATGTTATAACTACCATAAACCTACTTATTCTACATGTAACCGTAGATCCTGAGAAAAGTCAAATTTTGGAGGAAAGAATTGCCTTCCAATCCCCAACTCATGGCAGAGTCCGGGGTTGGTGTATCAAGTAAATCTTCGAGTTGTAGCCTTCCAGCTCTGTTCCTGGCTTATTTCATGATATTTATCACCAACTAGTTGTAGGAGTTCTTTCATCCCATTTATCCATTATCTTCGGAATTTCCCATGATTTTCCCATCATTTTCTCATCATTTGCCCATGATTTTTCCATGATTTCCCATGATTTTCCCATCATTTTCCAACGATTTTCCCATGATTTTCCCATGATTTTGACATGATTTTCATAATTTTCTTATTATTTTCTCATCATTTTCCCATGATTTTTCAGGGCCATTCTACGAATGACTCTGCTTCCAGATGATCCCGGCAAGGCACCGTGTTTCCAGCGAGGATGCCACCTCTCTCTTCCACATACCTGGGACACGGCCGAAGGCATCCATTGTTTTTTTTTTGGGGGTATGTCTACAAGACTTCTACAGTTATGGCCCGGGGTATCCTTGGGTGATTTCCATGGGGCTATCATTCCCATTTGTGGGGTGACTTCCTTGCTTGAAACTTTTCAGGGCCATAACTTTCGAAAAGGAGTCCAAGCAAATCTCCGAAGGATGGTTCAATGAACAAACTCTTAAGGAACCATGGTTAATTCACTTGAAAATTAATGAGTCTCTGGTAAATTGTCCGATCATGCAATTATGTGAACAGGGCATCACGCCTGTGAAGCATTGCATGGCCGTTCACTGAGAACTATTGATAACTGCTAACTTAATCATCAATATTTAGTAGCATGCAACGTCTGTCCCCGTTCACATCAATGTCTGACTTGTTGCTTCTACTTAGATGGGTCATAGACTTACTTCATGACCTCTGCAGTATAAACTTATAAACATCTGCAAATAACAGTAAATTGTGGAATTTCATGTGATATAACAATCTAAGAACACCAGCGTTTGTTCTTTGACGACTTAGATATGCTCTTGATGAAAATTCCAACCCTTCTAGTTACCAATCATGGCCAGTGACAACATATACACACCCAAAAAAAACAAGAAACTATATGCTTCAAGCATCTTTAAGTTGGTTCAACAACTGAAAAAAAAAAACAACGGATTTCGGGGACGGCCTGGTGACAAATTCGTACAACATCTGATCCTTGGTCGGGATGGTGGGATGGTTGCCCTCCATCATCGTGACGTGGCAATGGAGCATCCCCGAAAAAAATGCAGCTTTATGGAGGTTTATAGCTGGGAAAACCAGGTTTATGGAGGTTTATAGCTGGTTTATAGCTGGTTTATAGCTGGTTTATAGCTGGTTTATAGCTGGTTTATAGCTGGGAAAACCATCTGTAAAATGGATTAAACTGGTGGATATTCCATTGAACAAAAACAATGAGTACGCTTCATAGGGCAACTATATAGCAAGTCCCCCAAGAAAGATAGAACGGAACGAAACGGAACATTACCACTATTCTGGGAGGATATTACTTTTCATTACTTTTTCTTGGGGCTGCGATCATCAGAAATGTGATGAACCTTTGTTGAAGTACTTTGAGGACCTCGCTGTGGGTGGACATGATCCAGATGATTCTAGATGTAGTTTTCCCTCGCAACACATCATGATGACAACACACTTAATGATACTGATCATCAGTGATACATATATAATATACTGATTTTGATATTGGTAGTCTGACGCAAGTGCTTTCTCTTCCATGGTGTTTTCTTGCCAATTCACGGCGCTAGAGTGAGACAGTGGGCATTTTGATATTGATCTAGATAATATGACTGATTCTGAAAATGATATTGATGATTGACCATCATCACTGATCATCACCATGAACTTTAACATCAATATCAGAACCATGTATCATCAGGATTAAACGGATTGGTGGCACGTGGGACAGTCGAAGGCAAAAACATGACAATTCTGCTGTACTAAACACCCTACCTTCGTTTCACAAGGAAAACACAAAGTGACAAACAACATCATCTACTGATAGTTATCATCAATGGCAGAGCAACATTAACATTGAACGAACAACATGAACAAAACAAACATCAACAACGCCGTGGCAACTTTAAACAAACTGTGCAATCCAAAAACCATCCCAAGATCAAGAAGAAGGTTTCAAGTTCTTACCAGCTACAAAAGGTGAATGCACGGCGTGAAACCAGCCATTTGGTAAAGTCATATCTTTTCAAAGTAGAGTTGTTTATTATGGTTCTATGTACCCTCTGGTAATTTAACATAGCTATGGAAAATCACCATGATTAATGGGAAAATCCACTATAAATGGTCATTTTCAATAGCTATGTTAAATTACCATGGTTCTATGTATTGATATTTTGTACAGGAAGCGCACTTCAACGTAAGATCGTGTCATGTTGGGAAAGGATGACATGAGGCCCAGATGATTTGCTCCTAATGTTCTCTTTATCACCTGAAAAATAGACTACATCCGAAAAAACTGTCTGAAGATGGGCTAGTATTCAGGGGAATGTGATCTTTTTCAGGAATGCAATAAATTTGGCACCAACGATTCTTGGAGAACCACATGTTCATCACCAAACATGGACGTTGTCTACCTGATTGATCCTGATTATGATCCCGTATTTAGGGACAAAGTATGATCAACGCACATCTGAAACCATATTTTTGATCATAGCTCAATATACATATACATGTATGTTCATATATATATATGATAAATTATGCAGAATTGACACTATTATACATATTACCGTATACATACATATATTCATATCATATATACAATGTATATATATATATATATACATGCTACATACAAAATATCATAATATACTAATGTCGCAGTACTCCGCCATCCCATTCACCCAGCTTCGAGCTCTTCCAGCGTGACCTTAGATCTTCTGACCTGCGGTTGAAGCAGGTCGAAACGAAGGAGACAAAAGAAATGGGTAAACCAAGGATCAAAGGGAAATGATCATATATGGGTATGGATCTGATCAATACCTATACATACCATTTTTAGGGGGATGAACATCCATTTACCAGCTATTTTGATGTTCACCAGGGGTACAAGGTTTTGACACACTGCCATATAATGATTATTATGGGAAAAGGATGGAACAGGTATATATCATTTAATTAAAAATGATCATAAGATGGGAACATATACTGCAATCTGATAAGATGGGAAAAAACATCTACGATAGTAATACGGTTGACCTATTGTTAATCTAACATGGAAAAATGGGGAAACTTGCCATAGATCTGTGGTCTGTTGCTTGGTCGTTTCAACTTATGGCAAGAGATTCACCCAGTCGCCACAAGGCTCTGAGCCCATGTGGGTATTTGATGCTTTGATGGTTTGATAAGTACCCTCTGGTAAACAAACATAGCTATTGAACATGGCCATTTATAGTTGAGTTACCCATTGAAAATGGTGATTTTCCATAGTTATGTTAGTTTACCAAAGGGTACCTTATGAACCACAGAACCACATTTGAAAGCTACTCATTATCATCCGCAGTGGACAATGACACAATGACCCCTCTTAGGATGAACAGAATTCCCCCTGATTAGTGTCTGGCTATTAATCAACATTCACAAGGGAAAAAACAAAACACGGCCATTTGGGGAGGAACTTCCGTATACTCATCATGATGTATGGAGTGAGATCATTATAATTTACAAAGATTGATGGGATGCCAAGAAGGTCTATTTGTTGGGTTCCTTAAAAAAAACAATAATAAACACCTGTACAGTACTGATTGAACGGGGCAGGATTTGATTTGCTCAAGGAACCCCTCAAAAAACACACACATAGATTATACTATAGATTCAACAAAACCCAAGACCCAAAAAAGATGGATGTGCCTTTTGGTAACATTGACATCTATATGAGAAGCAATGAGTTTCCCTAGAATAACTATCTACAAATGGTGGGTTGAACTGAATTCACCGGAGGGAAATATGTTTTCGATATCACCTTGAAATAGTGTTTGTCCTCACTCATCTGGATCTTCCCTGAGGCTAATGGTTTGTGGCCAAGGAAGTGAATTCCCAGTGGAGTATTGGTCTTCAGCCACGACTGATCCCTTTCCGAGTTATCAAAAACACCCAGCCGAAAGCAGGGTTTTGTAGGGTTTCATCGGTTCACCTGGGATGATTCAGGGCCTGGTCGGCCAGCAATCCGGGTCGCGCAATCTTCTGCTGGTCGTCCCAACCGAACTGCCGCTTGCACCAGTCATTCATGCCTGGCCCCAAGGTTACCCAGGTTTCCAAGCTGTTTTTTTTTTTTGATTTCACTATATGCAAACTGTTGGATTTTCTGTGGAAATATCATGAAATATCATGAGATATCCAACTATAGGGACAGAATTACATTTTAAAAAATGGTACAGGCAATTAAAGCAACAAACATCACATTTCGGGGTTCCTTCCGCACGCCCTAATTCAATCATCGATCGCCGAGCTGCCGTCCAGCACCTCATCAGAATGATGCACTACGACATCCTGCGATCCCAACGTCACCGGTGATCGACTGAACCAATGGCGATCCTACCCTCTGGCTATGTCAAAATAGCGATTGAACATGGCCATTTATAGTTGATTTTCCCATTAAACATGGTGATCTTCCATAGTTATGTGGCTGTTTACCAGAGGGTAACCAGTTGCGACGACCAAAAAGGGATGATCCTTCCACAGTTTTGTCCGATCCAGCTAATTTGGAAGAGTCAGCTAAGGGATCATCTGATGTGGTCCAAGTAAATATCTGGGGAGAAACTAGCGCATGCCTGCAGAATACATCTTCACCATGATTTATTCTCCCCAAGCTTTTGTAGTTCCATGATGTTCCATGCTAGTCTTCAGGATGCACTCTATCCCCCGCTGATGGGGTGGGTGGCTGTGGGTGAAAATCCTTGTTGGTGAGCATCCAGAAGGCGGACAGGTTTCAAACGAACCATGTGACTTGAACAAAAATGGGGATCTGGGTCAGGAAGTCTCAACAGCCATCCCCAAGAATTGTTCATTGCCAGCGTAGATTTCCAGAGGCCTATGCGCTCTCATGTGATGCGAATTTCTATGGTTGAAAATTGAAAATCATACATCCTCAAAACCACCGATCAAATCAACCAAGTAAGCGTTGACGTCAAAACCAACCACCCCCTCTTTGATTCCGTTCCTCGGAGCCCATAGCTTCTGAAAGCATCATTTATCCACCATTGACCCACCTCCCCAGTGAGATCCCCAGCTACGAGCTACGCTACGAGCTACGCATAGCCCAAGGCACAGGCCCTTCCGCCACCAACTGCAAATGGTCGTCCGTGATCAGAACAGCCACCTGCAACTGCCAAAAAACTCAATGATCCTGCAGTTGCCCTGAAATAGATGGGCCTTAAATGGGATGAAATAACTGCTGTAACTGAGGTTATATATCATGACATAGCCAGGATCATAGTATGATCATAGCTGTTCAGGGCTATAACATGCTATAACTGTATTATTCCCGATCCAAGTCTCCATGACGAGGAATACCTGAGGAGTTCTAATCACCACATAAATCGGAGCTCCCCAACCGATTCTAGGCGAATCCTTGCCACAAGGATCATACCGACTTGCAGCCGTTTACATGGATCATATCACTTAACATGGTTGGTCAGCGGGGTTATAGCCCACTTAGAAATAAACTAAGCCTAGGAACCTGGGACTTACGATCACCAGGCTTACTAACCAGTTCCGGTTCTTTCTATGATCCTCCAACTATTCCCTGATCCAAGTATTCCAAGTCCCAGGTATTCCCTGTAACTTTATATATTCTGGTTGGTGGTTGAGCCCTACCCCTCTGACGAATGATGGACTTCGTCAGCTGGGATGATGACATTCCCAATATATGGAAAGTCATAAAGTTCCATGCATCATAGCCAGAAGGGGGTAAGTTGGTCATAGCCGTCATAGCCTGTAACTTTACCCAGCTTCACCCCAGTTCAATGCTGCTGCCTCCAGCAAGGTATCGGGTCCAGGACCTCCCTCTGCCCCAAGGCCAGTCATCTCGCAATCCACCCAAACCAAAGCCTGACAAAGTTGGGTGGAAATCTGCATTCCAGTTATAGATCTTAAGGGGTTGGTAACCACAGTGATAACAGATCATTCCACTTAGTAAAAGGGGTTAGTAACCATAGTCATAATCTAAAAATTACTGTAGAATTAATTAGATGGGCTAACCCACGAATCGGAGACTTGCTAACCAGTCACTACAAATCCAAGTGGATTTTGCTCGTTTGGGTTCCCCAAACGAATAGACATATTCCCCATATATGCCAAACCTGCTGACGGATCGTCGGTGGGGAAAAAACCAAGTCTGTAGCAAGCCTCCGATCTAGATGACATTTTTTGCAACCCCCGACATGACTAAAAGATATCAGAAACATGGTTCCAGGCTGATAGATGACATTTATCTATATTTATCTCAGATTTCCATAGATCTCCAGCACGTTTCTATCTATTTTGGGGTGGCTACATGGAGATTAAGGATCTGTATGCACCTGATGAATCGTAGGCAATGAGAACTCAGTGCCGCTGAAGGAAATGCCTGGCCCTTCAGCCCAAATAAACGATTTCACTGAAGCGTGCAGCTGAGTTTGTGGACTTTGCCTTTAACCAACATGACCAACTAGTTGGACCACGGCCTTTACAAGGCCGTGGTGTTTTGTGGACATTGGGGGGGTGGGGTGGGGCTTGTTGGGGTGGGTTGGGGTGGGGCATGTATTAACGTTCATGTGAACTTGCTGATGAAGGACATGCTACTCCGTGGCTGCTATTGCAAGTTCTCTTGAACTTTGCATTCATACGTCATGCTATGCTACTGTAAGTTCCCTCGAACTTTCCGTTCATACGTCATGCCATGCTACTGTAAGTTCTCTTGAAACTTTCGACTCATACGTCGTGCCACGCTACTGTAAGTTCTCTTGAACTTTGCATTCATGTGTCATGTTACGCTACTGTAAGTTCTCTTGAACTTTGCACCCTTCAGCGACACAATATATGATATATGTTCATGTGGTGCTGGCGTTGTAGCGTAGAAAATCCAGATCCTCAAAGGTTCTTGGAAGAACTAGAAGCGCTGTTCTGACCAAAAGACGACTAAAAACATGCCAGGGCGAAGTAGTTTTAGACTCGGCAAAAAAAACAAAAATGCTAGTTTCGTCTAGGCGAAATACCTGTTTTTTTAAAAACTGCACCAGAATAAGGGGTTAACGGCCTGAAAAATCACATCAAACAAAATCCTATTGGCACGAGCACATCAAACATGATCCATGACACCCCCTTGATCACAAAAAACCCACGGCCTTCTAAAGGCCGTGCTCCTAGTTACAGTAATCCCATTGAAGGCCCTTGTTCCAGGGCACTGTAATACTGGATGGTTATACAGCCATCTCCCAAAGACGCCTCTGGAAGGCGTGCGCCTACGATGCAAGGTGCCCCAAGGGTTAACAAGGCGGCGAGGGCTCGGAATTCAACGAAAAACACACCGGTTATGGCCCTCAGATGGGAAATAATGGGTTAACATGGCCTTGAATGGGATGAAATGACTCCTATACCTATAGGCTACATCTCATTTTAGGATAGTTTAGGCTAGTTTATAAGTCATGGGTTTTTTCACGGCATAGGTTCAACATGGTTTAGCCAACCAAAGGATGTGTATTTTGTTTCCGATGGGATGGGAGTTCACCAACATCAAACTAGTTCGATGGGGTTATAAACCAACAAGCATCATTGGGGGGCACGACCTTGAATCTATATGTAGTAAACCCAATCCATCATGAGCCCTCCCGATTGGCTTGAACATCATTAGAACCGTTCCCACATGAGAGTCATGAGAGGTTGCCATCTGGCAAAAGCTGAACCCATTCGCGGTTTATCAAGCACATCTGGAAAATTCCGACAGTCAGGAAATTACTTTTGAATCAAGAACATTAAGGGCTTTGGATTTCGTTTTTTTCCTCACCTGGAACTAACTTGTTTGTTGCGAATCCATTGTGGAGCTCACGGGTGTGAATCCAACGCTATTCACACGTTCATCTCAGTTGCCAGCCACTTCACGTTTTCACGTTGGCTTTCTTCTCCTCCTCGGTACCATTTCTTAAGCGTCCAGGAAAACGAACCGGCTCATCACCCTTCCAAGCCCCATCCGATGGGTGCCATTCAGCCCCAGTTGAAACAACAGGCCTTCCATAGAACTTGTCGTACAATGCTCAACGAGGAACTGCGATACCGCCGACACCGCGCAGTTTGTTGGGCGTATCGCTGCCTTCTTCGATCGCCCCCTCTTCACACTCTGAATACAGTCGGCACAGGCACGTATGCCAGTCTTTGAATTCTTAGAATCCTAGATACAGTACCCTTTAAAATATGTAAATAATTAAATGGTGGACATTTGTTGTATGTTAGAATGCCTAATTCACCTCGAAAAATAATGAGATATATTATGTTATATTCCCCATGCATTAACTAGTCCGTGATATCATGTTATATTCGCCCATTAACCATACTAGTAGTTAATTCTTGGCTATTGGACTTATAATCATTTTTCATCCCATTGATAATCCCATATTATTCCTATGAAAAATCTCTATCATATCCATTAAACATAAATTTTACCCAACTCACATTGGCGTTTCTGAAAACGCTGGCGAACACGGCCTGACATGGCAAAGGTCCTTGCGCTGGGTACCAGGCCTGGCTAAGTGTTGAAGATCTTGGACAGCAACCCTGTGAAGTACCATTGATTCTTGAGGGAAAGTTACGGGGAAAACCATCCAGAGTCACCTGCTGATGAAATCTGATGAAACTGGGACATGTCCCGCAGTAGCCATGAAGGTTTATATACTGGGTGGTGGTTTTACAAGTAACCATCTTGAAAATATGAAAGTCAATGGGAAGGATTATCCCATATATTATGGAAAATCAAAAATGTTTGAAACCACCACTTATAAATGGAATGAAACAGTCAGTTATGGCCCTGTAAACCACTTATAAACCACTTACAAATGGGATGAAATAGATCTCCTGTCAACTAGTTACAGTTACGTCCAAATAAGCTTGCTATAACTGCTACGGGTTACGACTTTAGCAACCCCCAAAAAAGGATAGAACAATTTGAAAGCCTGGACATTGTGTCTAACCCGAAACAAAAAAAACACTTGTTTAAGAATACCTTTCTGGAGGTTGCTACAATGAAGATAAGAATTCTTCAATGGGGGTCTCACGGATGGATTTGGGAAACCCGCTGATCCAGCGTATAATTATGCCACTCAGTGTTCAAAACCCTGTAACTTCCCTTCATAATGGTTGATTGATAGGGATTGCCCCATTCATGCTTTGTGATATTCTCTATTCTATTGGTTACTGTAGTATAATCCCCTATGGCCCTAATCAACCACCAGGGGTTTTGAACACTGAACAAATCTATTGAATGTCTTCGGGCCCCAAAAACCCAACTCCATTGGCAACGAAGGGTCTTCCATCTCCGCAATTGTCATGTTGGGTATTCCACACCAACTGGTTGCATCCAACTTGGGCTGGGCCTTCTATGGGATTCCCGCACTTGGTGGACTTTAAAAAAGAACAGCTAGCCAGAGGTATTGAGCAGTCACTACTTTGGGGGTGCAGTTCCAGTTACTCTATGGATATATAACTTATATAACTTTATATAACCCTAGTCCATAGTTGTCAAATTAGCAATTGTACTATTATATATCCATAGTAACTACATTGGAATATCCTCTATAGTTATATAACCATATTAGCTATATTCCAATGGATTTTGATGTACCCATAGCTATAACATACTATAACTATATGGTACATGACCATAGTTGGAGAATCATATTCCAATGTAATTAACTACCATGGTTGTATCCATCCATAACCCCCAGTAGAAAACCCCTCGCGGGGTGATCCTTCACCGCCTCGTCCGGCACAGCTTCTTGGCACCCACCAGGCACCAGGAAGCAGCACGGCCACTGCCACCGGCAAGGTCCGCTGCAGCCGGAAGCACGGCGGCGCAAGGCGCATGCCCTGACTAAACACCCTCAGCTCGTGAAAGGTGCCTTGAAAAGATGTTTATTAGATGGGATGCATTTGAAGCTTCAAGAACTTCAAGCATGCAAGCACTGGCAAAAAGATGCGTTTGGAAATGCGTCCAAAGGGAAGTTGTTCTTCAAGTGAGGATTTGCCAATTTGCCGAATTCAAAACGCCTCTTTTCAGGGAAGGAAAGGCCAATTTCACCGGAACTATGCTCTTGTAAAGCCAAGATCGAAGACTGGACCAGGGCCACCTGTTCACGGTGATTGTTGTCTTTTCGTCAGGAGTGAGACCCTTAGCACATATCATGTTTCGTGGCTATGTCGACAAAGCAGTCACTTTGAGCCGTTGTGGAACGATAGCTGAAGCAGCTGTGGGACCACGTTCTCTTCCAAAACAGGAGGGCATAGGATTGACATCTGATAAAAAATGTGTCTGCTGCGCATGCCTGGCTTGTGTTGAAAAACATATTGGTAACCTCAGTCAGTAGAGCACCTTATGCTCAGTGCAGTTGTATATCTTTGTCTGCAAATCTTCGGGTCAGGTAAGCAAGAACATCTCAGAATACTTCTGGCCTTGTAAATTGTAAATGTGTTTGTAGATTTTTCATAGAATATTTTTTTTCACATGTGTATCTGTATATTATAACTATGTGTATATATATATACAGCACGTGCTATAATATACATTTTATACGTCCATAAGCTATATAATATACACCTACAATACGTACATGCAGTCTATCAACTGTAAATCAAATATAGTTTCAAAGAGATTCCAGCAGAGCCAGCATCATCCCCACTTCCACAGCATCTGTCATGCTCTTACCCATCAAGGGCCTAAGGGTCTCCTCACAATTTTCTTGGTCGGCTCGAAAGATAGTACAATGAATCATCGCCAAAACACAGCAGTACAGTTGTGGTCCTTAACAGCTATAAATGGGATAAAATAACAGTTGGTTATACATATAATATAATATATATCATATAATATAATTATATAATAATATATATATATATAATTTTAATATAATATAGTATATAATATAATATATACATATCCTGAAATAATTACACCAGTTATAACTTCTTTGAGGGCGAAGAAGTTATCTGTAGGGACTCACTTTTGGGAAATCATCCCCCTGGGACTTCGCACATGTTTGGGGCCTGTGCTCAAAGGGCCCACCGGCACGGCCTGCGCAGGTCCCGGTCCACTGGCAGTTGCTGATAAGAACCTGATAAGAACCCATGGTAACTTGGTCCTGGTAATCCATCAAAACATCTCAAAAACCATGGCTGAAATAGCCATGTGCGGCACCTTAATGGTGGCACCATTATGAGTTAATATCAATGGTATCTAATAGATTCTAATAGCCATTTTGGCACTGAAAAGAAATTGCCACATGGATCCTCTGCTTCTCCCTGTCTCCAAATCGTTGATCCAACGTGACTTTGGGAAACCAACGGTGACGGAGAGGCGAGCGTTGCGAGCGTTGCGAGGGTTGCGAGCGTTGCGAGCCAAGAGAGTCGCTTCTTCCTTTTGACTGCCAGCAACCTGAGGAAATCCCTGAAATTCTCTCAACTTTCTGTTGACAATTCAGGGACTATGTTTTTACTTTGGCGAGTTGAAGAAGAAATTTGGGAATACCATGGAATATATACTTATTATTTGTTTGAAAGTCCCTGTGTTTGCTGGCACGTGGACACCAGCCAATCATTTGAATGTGAAAACACATCCCAGCCACAGAATAGATGCCCAAATTGAAACAACAACAATCTCACATGATTTAAACAACAAACATGAGGATGTAATCACCAACAAGGGAATTTATGTGCGCACACACACACAAATATATATATATATATACACATACGTATAGGTGACTTATTCATCTGCCAAACATAGCGATGAACCACCTCAAAAATAGGGCTTTTGCAAGGACAAAAGGTAATCAACCTAATTTAAGGACCGAAACGAGATGATTTCAGTCAAAAGCCACAAGGCCATAAGATCCATAAGGACACGGGATTGGATGTTCTGAAGCAACAAACAGACAATTGTCCCGGAAAACTTGCTGAACACCGAGTATACCAAACCTCCTTGGTGGCTTTGGAGACGTTGGGCACAATTCGCCTCACAACACCAGCCAGTGGCTCCACATGGGAAGCTTCAAACATGATGTCCTACTTGGTGGTTCATCCCAATTAGTATCTTAATTAGTAAGTGGGTTAAAAAAACAGTTACAAGTGGACATTGCCCCTACTTAGCCTGGTTGGTGGTTGAGCCACCCCTCTGAAAAATATGAAAGTCAGTTGGGATTCTTCTTCCCAACATATGGAAAAAAATGTTCCAAACCACCAACCAGTAGCCCATTTATAACGAGGGTATCACCTGGGTTTATAACCGACTTATTCAGTAGGAGATCAACATCGATGGCTGAGACGGCTGAAACCAGTGATGTATCTGGAGGTTTCAGAACAAAATGGGGGATCCTATGGGATACGATGGGTCTCAATACTAAGTCATGGTCATCCATGACTTGGATGATTTGGGGCTATCCCCATGACTGGATGAGAAACCTTTACTTGATTTGTTTGATGCCTTCTGCACTTCCAGCCTTCGTAGAGTGTAATCACCCCCAAAAAAACATGGGACCACCGTAGCAGTGATCGAATCGCCCTCTGATCTTTTGCTTTGTTCGTACAATGTGGCCCCCCTAGTTATAAGTTGGTTTATAACCCCATCAAACTAAAGTTAGAACTTCGAACTGCCATAAACCCTAGTTATTGTAGTTATAAACCAACTTAGCTATCTTGGGGGCCCCACATTGTAGGGAAAATGATTTTATCCCCAATGAATTGGGTAGACAACCAAATCAACGAGGGTTGTTTGATCACTGCACACCTGGGACCTGATAACTGCAGCTGGAGTCATTCAGAAGAGCTTCGGACCATTGCAGAGGCGAGTCAGACGTTGATTTAAGGGAAATCATTGCAGGAAATCATGCTGTTTACATCTACAAAGGCGTCCTGTAGATTTTTCCTTCAACCAATGCTGTGTTTTTTTCACTCAGAAATCATCCAACCCTGCAACTGCCACATGCATACAGCTTCACTCCCAGCTGTGACCCCGAACTTTTCAGTGTCATTGTCCTGGGTGAGGTAAAACCTGTGCAGCATTTCACATGGCATCGGAGTCAACCAATTCCACCGGGCATCTGGACGGGGCTCCCCCATTTTCAGAAACAATATTTTCTGTTCACAATTGGCTTGATATCACAATCGAATTGTCCGAGCGGAGCTGATACGTTTCTGAGTTTTAAGTGGGAACATCATCAAGTAGGACAAGTAGGATGGAAAATAATCATATATATTTATCTGTTTATCTGTTTATCTATGTATCTATTTATCTATCTATCTATCTATATATCTATCTATCTATCCAATCTTACAGTATCCTATCATTATCCTATCCTATCCTATTCTATCCTATCCTATCCTATCTCATCTATCTAATCTAACCTAACCTAATCTATCTATCTATCTATTTATCTATCTATATATATATATACATGC
>Ga0126342_10004264_pt1 | contig 24277 bp, 21 predicted proteins | sample Cyp1metagenome_FD_92528 | JGI IMG/M metagenome (GOLD analysis project Ga0126342, IMG submission 92528) | Coral microbial communities from Lord Howe Island, Old Settlement Bay, Australia - Cyphastrea 1 metagenome | ecosystem: Host-associated > Invertebrates > Cnidaria > Coral ...
AAAAAGCAGAGAAGCAAAAAAAAAAAAGCAAAAAAAAAACAGAAAAGCAGCACAGTAGACTAGTAGAGAGGGGGAAGGAATCAAAAAAAAAAATGGCTCCCCTTTCCCCAGAGCCGCTGCACCCTCTGCTCCAAGCGTTCCAGCTCTTGCTTCAAGTCCTGTCGCTCCTGGAGAAAACACAACGAAAACAGGCTGGGACAAAGACGACGTTATTTGGTTTTGAGATACAGTATCAATAAGAAGATATCAACTCAGAAGATACATGACAAATTTAGCAAAAAGAACAACTGACATCAACTGACGGCTCAGCGAAATTTGTGTTTCTTTTTCTGGTTTAAACACCAATAATCACCAATATACCATCTGGTTATGACTAACAGTTCGCCATGGAAAGATCCAGCCATTTTATAGCTAGCTAAACCCAGTTGTTCACCATCTATTTCGATTAGGGCCATCGAAAAACCATGGCGATGTTAGTCATAACCAGCTTGGGTATATTGGATCCCATGATCCCGTCACATCCATCATATCCCAGCGCTGACTGAAGTGGGTCACTACATGACTAGCGGCAAAAAAAACGGAAGTTCAAGCATTGAACCATCATATCTTAATATATTTTATATATTATAAATATTATAAATATTATACTGTGTTCCCTTTCTGTTGGGTAAGGTCCGGGGTCTTTTTCATCAATGTACCCCCACAACCGGAAACCGTTCACCTTCGGTTATCCCCAAAGCTACTGGTTGGTTAATCGCGTATTGGAATCCATCATACTCCCCATGTACAACCCCAACTTCCTATATTCCTGATAATCTCGTTGAATATCACCACTTTTGATTACTATTTGTCAAGCTTAAATCACCATCAACCATCATCTTTGGTGTTTTTTTTGCAGTTGTTCCCTCCATGTTTCATATTTTTCTTCACCAAAAAGTGTCTCATCTGCCGTTGGTTCTTCCCATGTTTTTCCCTATGGTTTCACCCCAGGCCGTGCTCCCACGGATCCCAGGGTCACTCCAGGCCGGGCCTGGTGCACTGTACGACGCAACTCCACCAGAGGCGTCAGCAGGTCGCCTACGTCAGCGCGATGAGGTCATCCCATGGCGAAGCGGAAAGGAACTGGGGCTTCCATGGCCCATAGAAAGTTCGTTGATTTACCCAGCTATAAAATGGTGATGTTCCATAGTTAGGTTAGTTTAGCAGAGGTGGTTCATGTTGAATAATGGTGATTAATGGTGATTGATGGTTAATAATGGATGATTAATGGATGAGTAATGATGATTAATGTGGGTAAAACAATGTCACAAAAATTACCCATGACTGGGAATGGTTTATATATACCACCTATGGTGATTTGGGGGATGGTTTGCGGCATTGCTTCACCCACATTAATGTACATGGCTCCAAAAGAAAAAGGGGATGACCACCTTCATTTCATGGCAAAGCAATTGCGTGTTTTGACCACGAAAAACATATGTTGTACGGCACATTTTTTGATGGGATAAGCCACGTAATTTTACCTTTTCCCAAGGGACACCCTTCCACAAACAGGATTTTGAGATATTTTGATGATTTCTCCCCTTCCGCTGCTTCCCCTTCCACCAAAATCACCAAATCCTCTGAAAAACACAAAAAAAAATGGCGCACCACCGGGACCTGTCAAGACGGCTGCAATGGTGAGCAACACAGCACCCAGATTCTCGCAAGCAACCAGGATGGACCTGGTCCAGTGGTTTGTGCCACTGGGATTCCCTCATGAATTCATGACAACCCTCAATATAATGCTCACATTTGTGTTAGTATAATCCCAGCAGAACTACGCATGAACAAGGATTTTGAACAGTGCTCAAATGAGTTCACAAGCAAGCAATCGACAAAAAAAGGTGTGGTGGCTAAGAATCATTCGACAAGGGATAAAATGGTCAAGCAACAAAGAAGGAGGAGGTTAGCCAGCAAGACTGGAAGGTAAAGAAGGACTCATGGGAACAACTGGTTAGTAACATAGAATAATCATGGTTCCGTCCCAGTTTCTCGGGGGGCCTTCAGGCCTTTCCCCCTGTTTGACGTAAGTCCGAGATGCTGCATTGCTGCATCCCTACATGGGTTTGATACACCGGAACGGTGTTTTCCCAACCCCACCGTTATACCCCATGGTCTGATGGTTTGAAACCACACTTTAGCATTTCAAATTGCCATAATGGCCAATAAATTGCGGGGTATACCGGGTATACCCAATTTTCCAAAACACCTGCATGTCCGTCTTGTTCACTGACTGTGGCGTGACAATCAACGAAAGGGAGCAAAAGAAAGCAACGGCACTGGCCAACTATCCAACAAACCGTTTTGGATAACCATCAGATTAACCAATAGATACCGTACCCTCTGGTAATTTGTTACATAGCTATTGAAAATGACCATAGAAATAGTGGATTTCCCCATTGATAGCATGGTGATTTTCCAGTTCGTTATGTAAACGTTTACCAGGTCGGGTACTGTAAGTACACCTGCCGCACCTACTGAGCTCTTCGGAGTCATGCGATCCACCTGGGCAGGGACCAGTGGAGTGATGAATTGGAAAATCTACAGTGAAATGATTAATTTTAATGGGGATATGTACTGATGAGATATTTAATGGGATCAAATGACCATAGATCTGGATAAAATACCATCTGGTTATTTAACATAGCCATGGAAAGATCCACCCATTTTTAATAGGTAAACCATTTATAAATGGGCCATTTTCCATGGCTTTGTTAAACAACCAGATGGTACATGAAATATATCCCTATGATGACATTCCCAATATGATGGGAAAAAAAAAAACATGTTCCAAACCACCAATCAGATTAAGTAACTTCACTATAGACTGGTAGATATATCATGATATATCCATAGTTTACCCATTGGTTTATCAATGTATAAACCAACAAACATCAACAAACATAACTGGGGGTCACCTTGCAAGAAGATTGCAGTGGTCCTTTTCCAGACTTCACAGGACAGCAAGGCACGGCAGAGTTGCTACCCATTTTCTGCCATCGAATCCGGAACTGCAACCATATGGGTGCTGCATTGGGTGTAGCCTATGTTTGTCCAGGTAAAACCCCAATGTTGGCCAAAGCCATATAGCCACTGCCCATTCCCTGAGCGCAGCATGGTGACCCAAGTGGATCACCACTTCCGCCACTTCCGCCGAAAAAGTATCCCCATGATCTCCGAAACAAAAAATCCTCGGTAAATCCTCATGTTTGATGGGGAAAAAACAACATCGAACTATCGAACTCGTCTGCCTGGTTCTGAGGTGAAGCTAGAAGACAAGGGCGGCAAAGAGCTGGCTACCTGCTTGGGAACCCGGTCCTTGGAAAGTCTTCGGGTTCAGCTTATCCATCCTACCTGTGTGTATATATATATATGTAGAGTACATATGTATATGTATGTAGATACAGATACATGTGTATATATGTGTGCACATATCTGGATTATGTACACGTGTATAGTGCATATGTAGATATATAATATCAAAACATATTATAGATAAAGTTGGGTATATATGGCGTAATTGTACGCAAGGTATTTGACAGTCACTGTAGCCTTCCATTCCACTCATGCAAAAATGACGGGGAAAATCTCGTTTTTAGATGAGTTTTCCTGATCTTGGATGCCCTGTGATAAAAATCATCCCGTTTCAACTCCAATTCCAAGCAGGGAATTGGATACCCGAGTTTCATCATGTGTTCCATCTTTTGATCAAACTCAAACATTTCATAAGTTTCTTCCATGATCATGAAACCATCCCTTTTAGATCCTTTTAGCTACTATTTCAAGTATATAGAATTTCAACAAACTCACCAATCAGAATATCCAAAAATCATGAATCCTTCCCAAAATTCCGGAAGATGCATAAGATCCAAATTTATCAATCATAATATTCAATCATCATGTTTTCCCATTTTTCCCATGAAAACTCGCCAATTTTATGGGCTTCATCTCCCACTGGATGACAATGTCCGCACCTCGCGTTGCAGCGCGACACCGCAGCTGTTCAACGCCTCCGTCGCCTTCTGAAGCACCGCCACCAGGCGGCCACCTGGGTTTTCCGGGCAAAAAAAAATGCTGGGTGTGGGGATTTGTCATGATTTATTTTCATCGGATCATCTGGCTGAATTGTAATATAGGTATATATCATATGTATGTATATATATAATATATGTATATAGGTATACATATATATATATACTATAATTATAGATGTATAAGTATGGTTGGTTTAAGCATCACAAATACACACAAAGTGGGGTATACGGTATATAACCAACCATACCAGGGTACTATGGGTTTTATGTTGATGTATGATATGGTTGTTTCGCAGGGTTTTTAATGGAGGCATTACCAGGAATATATACATTGCTGTGAATCCATGGAAATTCACAATTTTCCATGGAGAAACTGAAAGTCAAGAAATTGATGGACACGTCCCATGTTTTTCATCACAGGAGCAATGATAAAAACCATGAAAAACCTATTTGATGACCAACAATATATTAGTTTCCCCAGCAAAAACTGGGAGGTATCATGGTGGAAGAAGGGGTGTCAATATCTGGGCTTCGTCTTTTAGTTTTGCCCAAAAAAAAAGGTATACCCCCTAAACTTGCCAAAAACATGTTGACAGGGAAGATGGTGATAAACCATATTATTTTGGTGTATCGCTGTTTGCAAATTACTCAAGTTGGACATTATTCCCACGGGTCAGCAAACACCATGAGGAATCATGAAATTGGAGCATTTGTCACCATCAACTATGGATACCCTCTGGTGAACTAACATAGCAATGGAAAATCACCATTTTTGATGGGAAAATCCACTATAAATAGCCATTTTCCATTGCTATGTTAGTTCACCAGAGGGTAGTTCTACAATCAAATCATGGGCAAGCGCAAGACGTGATAAAATATCTCCCCAGGTTGACAGAATCCCCAGCTGTAGTTGATTGAATCCCCATTCTCTGTCTGTCAAACACTGGATGACTGTGACTACTTCTACCATCCTAACATCAAATGCGCGGGGTCTGCTCAGCAATGGGCATCTCAAATCTATAAATCTGAAAACTCGCAGCAATGCTCACAGCAATGCTTTTTGGTGGTGGCATTCATGCCCAGCATCTACACAATCTTCCTCATCTAGATTACGACATAATAACATATAATAACCAGCAAAAAGATAGAACCGTCACAAAACCACTATTTGGGCATCGGCTTTTACCCTCCGGTAATTTGTTACGTAGCTATTGAAAATGGCCCAGTCGAAATAGTGGATTTACCCATTAAAAAAATGGGTGGATTTTCCAGTTAGCTACGTTAGTTTACTTGCACCATCCAAGGCTTACAGCCCTGAAAAAAAACCGCTTTTCGACAATGGGTGCGGCAATGATAGCATGTATCTATAGTTGTACCATCTGGTTATGACTAACATAGCCATGGTATAGATGGCCCTAATCGAAATAGATGGTTTACCTGGGTTTACCTATTAAAAATGGGTGGATCTTTCCATGGCTACGTTAAATAACCAGAGGGTATAATTACATACGACCAAGACATGTGCACAGTAAAAGCTATCACTGGATTTACTGTATATAAATTACTTTAGATCCACATTGTTTGTAGTATGAATATGACATCTATATTCTGGTTGCACTGCTGACACTTGGTTCTTGGCTGAGAAATGGCAGCAACCACGTCGAAGGATGTTGTGTTGGAGGAGCGTAGCTCTGGCGCTTGGTCTGCATTGGCTCTGAGGTGCTGCCTCGAAATTCTTTCCTAAATCGGTACAAAGACATTTAGATACAATTCGCCCCAATGAAGGCTAGTATAACTCCCTAACCCCCTAACTAACCATCATCCATGGTAAAACCTAGGACTTTGGAGGCTCCACCGGGTGTCCCTGCATGTATCAAGCTGCGCATCGCTCTGCTGCTCCAATTTCTGGACCTGTCCGGGCGCTTTATTGGCGAACTTCGGAGGGATGGGCCGTAAGGTGCGGCATTGACATGTATATACACAATCATATATATATATATATGTATTGTATTATATAAATATAACATTCGAATACATCATGTATATGTATGATTATATATATTACATATATACATACAGTATATGGATAATATTAATCATAATTATATGTGGGGAAAACGGCCAGGTTTCCGGATTCACATCATCCTGACTCCACGAAATGGGGAATCCACCAGTCGCAGATGAAACTACTGACCAATCAAAACAGTCGCATTTTTTTTTGGGCAAAATAAGTGCCAACTGGCTTTCTATGATTTCATTGATCTTCAGAAACATGATTGGTTGGCGTTTGCGGGTAGGAAAATTTCTATGCACTTGTACTTTCGTACTCACGGACGGCTCAAGCTACCGGGTACCAATCCAAGGTGGGATTCGTATGATTCACCTAGCTTCTAGGTGGTGCCCCCAGTTATAAATGGCTTATCCCACTGACTAGTTCGATATATCACCAACAAAAACCATAGTGAAATTGGACCAAACCAACTTAGCTATCATAAATCAGCCATAAATCCCATGAAATTCCAATTTTCCTACAGTTTTCCTATGGATTTTCCAACTTGGCTAACGAACTGGGGCACCACCCAGCTTGGGCGTGGTTAAAACAATATTTTGCGCTCAGTCATCTCCACCCGGTGGGTCCACATTTCCGTCATTCGATATCATAGGTTGAAAATAAGGCATCCTTATAGTCTCTTATATATATATATGTATGTATGTATATATATATGAAGGTTTCCTGAAATAGAGGTACCCCTAAACTGTTAAATCATCCATTTTAGTAGGATTTTCCATTATAAACCAACCATTTTGGGGATCCTCCATTTACGGAAACCTCCATATATATATATATAGGTATGGGCCAAAATTAGATCATTGGATGGTTAATACTTCTTAATATACTAATTAATACGACACATGGACTAAAGTCTGTCCCCCAGGTCTTTCATTTTGAGCCATACCAATGTGTATGTTTTTGTCTAATGGGTAACCCGCAGTTCCCATGGTTTATCATCATGTTCCCTTTAAAAGATTGCTATTTGAGGGGTATACCCCAGACACACCTTTTTTGTGTTGGTGAACTATCTCCATTACCATGCCAATGATATCTCCATATTTTTCCTAGTGAAATGTATGTATTGTTCATTGTAAATCATGGATGTCCCACATAAACTCCCATGTTCCAAGCATCCCAATCCCAAGAACAACGAATGGATATTTCACAGAAAAAATCGTAAATGCCTTCCATCTGATAATGATTATAATGAGAATCCAAACATCATGTGTATATAGACCTGAAAATGGATTGATGACCATCCCCCAACATGTTATGGCTTAATCGAATCTAATCCAACTTTGATGATAGTTGGTTGTAGATCCCATGCTATCCCCTTTGATATATATATATAGATAATTAATATATGCACATACATGCATATATCAACATCACCAGTAGAAACATGGTCAACTCCAACTATCTTGACCAAATTGCACCCCAAAAAAAGATACCACGATACCCGACCTGGTAAACGTTTACAGAACTGGAAAGATCCACCCTGCTGAGGGTAAACATCCCTAGCTTTGGATGCCATCCGGACCCCATCCGGACCTGGCATGGAGGATTCAATCGACCTGTGGATTGCAAGGGGTACCTATCCCACTATTCGTTGATGGAAAAAACTCTACAATCTTAATGAAATGCAACCATGACCAAGTATGTCCCAGTAGCAAACTAAAGTTCTGTGCTTCTGATCAAAAGTGTCTCCAATAGCCCAATTTAGTGGACTTTGGCCCAAATGTAGATGGATATAGAAAGGAGGTAGAATTGGACCAGAGTTTTGAAAGAACGGGGAGAATTTGGCGTGAACCAGCAACAATTGGATATTCACCCAAAAAAAGAAAACTGCTAGCCACTGATTTTGCTTGATGTTTGAGCCAACTTCGCAACAGAGATAGAATTAGAGGTCGGATATAGAATAACAACATGATAGTACATCTGGATCAGCTTGCTTCAAAACTGCACCAAGTATCTGCGGGCAACCTTTGCTCTACATCTGTTTTTAGCACTTCTGAGTTAGAAAAAATGTGTCGATTGCCCAGAAAGTAACAAATATATTGTAGATGGAAAGCAGTCTTTCTGTCATCACATGTCATATGAAATCTAAAAAAACAATAGCTGTATGTGCATACCTGTAAGTATGCTGTATTGCATAAAACCACTGCCGGTATGAATGAACACTCCCGGCTAGACGCACTGGTTTAGGAATGGATGTATCATGATGTATCCATTTTTGGGCCCAATTTTCACAGAGGGCTAGTACTGTGGGATTGCGAAATCATCGACTTCCAACAGATTCAAACATATGTCCAGGTTCAGCCATCCATGGTCCAGGTTTTTTTTCGGGAACCATGGGTTTTTGGGGTACTTATGTTCAGACAAAATCAGATATACCATGATATACCCCAGTAAACTTGCATGACATCCACCAGAAATGTGGATTGTTTCCAAAGAAACCATGGATATTTCCCCATTTTAATCCATTTGATGGCTACAATCGGCTACAATCGGCTACCAAGTCATCATGGATGTCCCAGAAAAAATCCACACCTTCGGACAAACGAGGCTGTGGTGCGATGGCACCAGACTCTGAAGGTGAGGTCGTCATGGCTCCAAGCAACACATCGTGCTGGGAAGATTCAGCTGGAGTTAATTCCAAGTTTGCTGAATTTTGGGGAGGGGGGATGGCTGAAAAAGTTTTGCTAAAGATATCTAGGGGCCTGAGGATGGGATATAAGTTTTTTCTGAACATAGCTTCAACGTGCGTTGTTCATTCGACCGTTCGACGTTTTGAAACATCGTCTGGTTCTTGTGGGACATCTAGCCAACATCTATTTTTTAACACTTCCTTTTCATGTGCCCCGATGGTAACGTAATCAACAAGATGGCATTGGTCAAAAATGAGATACAGTAGTTGCTACCCAACAGGGCCAGTCAAATTGTGTTTCCAAGCAGGTCTTAGCTTTTGACCCAATTTTTGCCCATGACAATATGTATTCAGCCTGGGTGGTGGCCCATCGCGCGCCCATCGCGCAATACCCCAGGCTGGGGCCAGTTGGAAGCTGCAGCCCAGAAGGGAAGAGAGGCGAAGACTGTTCCATTAAATGCTTGGAAAGTTGCAACCCATCCAGAAACTCACCAATCTTGGTGGGAGTGAAATGCCACCTTCCAACTCTTCCCATGTTCAGAGTGGGTGCCAAAAAAATCAGAAAACTATCGGGACAAAAACAACAGCGAGCCATGGCATGGTGTGTTCTTCTTGACCTGTATTGGGTCTACATGGAGGTTTCCTAAAATGGGGGGGGTACCCCAAAATGGATGATTTAGGGGTACCCCTATTTTAGGAAACCTCCATATATTGCTATCCCATGCTGATTTCTTTACCTAGTGATTACAAGGGCAGTCAAGAATGGACACATCTCATCTGTGGCTTCCAACGTGGCTTGGCAAATCTTTGGGCAATAGCGGTCACTGTATTCTTAAAAATTGATTGGCAAAAAGCGCAGATTGAACAGATCCTGATACGTGTCACCTATAGTTTTCACTTTTTGAGATGTTTTTCACTATTCACCCATCAGAATGCGGTGTGATTTGTTGAGTTACCACACAAATCAAAACCATTCGAGATCCCTGTCATCAGGAAAAGGACAAACAACTGAAACCGAAACCCGTGTCAGTAAGTGTTGTAATGGGAGCATCTGAAATCAGAATCTTCCTAAACAAACACCAAACATAAAGACCAGACATCTTGAAACATCCTGCGGCGCTCCCAAGAGATTATTTCTTCCAGCCCCACATGTCTGGGCGAATGAATTGGCGAATGATAATCAACAATTCATTGAACCACCCAACAATTCGCCGATTTTGGGGGAATGTTCTCCTGACATCTTCTTACTCACCATCATTTATGGGGATTGGTCAGCTATTGTGAGGTCTTGCGCATAATATTTGGTTGGCAAAGATCGTCTTCCAGACACTCTGGTTATTTAACATAGCGAACTGGAAAATCACCTTGTTTTGTAGCAAATCTATAAATATCTATAAATCATCTATAAATGGGCCGTTTTCCATAGCTATGTTAAATAATCAGAGGACACTATTGAACCTGGGTTCCATGCTGAACTTAGGGGGGGTATCGCCAGTGGATCTTTTCCATGCGCAGTACTTCTCAATTCAAGAGGTTTCACAGAGACAAGCGAACCCTTGGGAGAGGTTCTCCACGTGGGAGGGTTCACGGAAGGAAACGGTGAAACTTGGACAGCGGTTTGTGTATTTGAATTATCCACTTGGTTACCAATGGTTCGTTTTTGTTCCATCAATTATACATATTGAATCATACCAATACATATCATAGGCACATGTGAATTGATTAATTTGTTGTCAACAATCAGTTGCAGTTACATATATAGTTCAGCGACCGGGAACCATCAGTTTCAACTACATTGGGCATAAAAAACGGCTCCATGGCAGCTCTATGTTGGTCTTTGTATCGGTGGCCGTCCAACAAGCCATGGGAATCCCAAACAGAATGGGTGAAACGGCTGCCTGGCCACGAACGCTGAGCTGAGCCGCTGCTTTTTGTGTCTCAAAGCACAAAGGGCCTGAGGTCGTTGTGGCCATGGAGTAGAATGCCCTCCAATTTCAGCTGTTGCAGACTATCAATTATATATAATTATAGATATATAATATGTAGGTAATTTTAGATATTATAGATATTCATAGCCATTGTTCTTGTTTTTCATCATTAGTGTCACTTCTTATTGTTATTACCTACTCTATTGCCCATGTCTATGATGGTTGCGGAACCGCTACCCCGCTGCGGAGGCCCAGATCCTCACCCCACCCCGACCATCCGCAGCCAAGGGACAAGGACAAGTCCTTCTGCGCATATCCGAAATAGATGCCACCAAACTTGTTGGTTTCAGGCGCCTCAATGTTTTACCCTGCCCCAAAAAATAGCCAAATGGACCCAATGGCATCCCATTGGATCCTCAATGAAAAACCATGGAGATGTTTAAAAGCCCATTAGCCTCTGGTAAATGATATAGTATGATTTATGGTGGTTTAATGGGATCTAATGGGACTTAATAGGATTTAGCCTCTGGTAAATTAACAGAAATAGACCCTGAAAATGACCAATTTATAGGGGAAACTAGCCTTCCAACCCCGATGACTGGCAGGGTCTATGTTAATTTACTGGAGGGTAAACCATATTAAACCCCCAAAAAAATCCTCAATTTCGATAAGGTCACCAATCCCCAAAAATGGTTCCCTAATGTCGATGGCAATCCTAGCCACTTCCACTTCGCATCCAGGGCTTGCGACATGGAAGGCGATGTATCCGGGCCAACTCAAAGATCTTAAAGTCACCAAACTGGCGGTGGGATCCTGACACAGACAAACCAAAGATTGCTGGAGAGGATGCAGATATTTCTTTGCGGAATAACATTGCGAATATGTATGGGTATATATTATCCACCAATGGATGATTGCATAATCATATTCAAAGAAATATATATATGTATATATATATATATGTATATATGTATATATATGTATATATATGTATATATATGTATATATATATATATGTATATATGTGTATATATATATGTATATATATGTATATGTATATATATATATATATATATCCACCAATTAAATATATTTATATGCGATCTATGGATATTATATATATACATACATGCGTATGGATCATAAATGAAAGACGCATGCCGTTTTGTTTCATCCATACCCACATATGTATACATATTATACACATGCATGCGTGTACTCGTGTATGTATGTATATGTATATATTATAATGGATGTGTTAAACTCTGTAGGACGGACTGGATCAGATTACAGTACCACACTAGGCTAGGCAGAAAATAGAAAGGTTATAATCTGTATCAGAGTATCTATCATATTTCTATTTCCTGTCTAGTCTAGTGTGTTACTGAGTCTGTTTGACTATCAATTATTCTATTTAGTATTAGATACAAACTTACTATGTATGTGTTTATTAGATCAGACCAAAAAGAGATAGCGGGTCAAAGGATCTATCAAAACTGTCACATGGAGGTGGGTTAGACAGAAACAGCCACAGAGTTCATCATGCCGAGGGCAAGTATGCAGAGAATAGCCTGAGCGAGTTTAGTAATGTTATTAATATTTAGTAATTATCCATTATGTTAGGATGGTAAATGTCAACCCATTTAGATGAGCTTCTTTGGGTTCGATATGTTTCCATCCCTGTCTATATGATCCACATGAGTGTTTCGTAGCGGAGACCCCAGCTGAATGCTGCCCGCAGCTGGTTTCGTTGTGGATTCCCAGCAATGATGGGGGTACACAGTTAATTCCTCCTTGCTTTCAACCACATGGGTGGTGGTAAAATCTTGTAACACCATTTACGCATATATACTGATTGATTGTATATGTGTGTCTGCATATATATATATATGTGTGTTTGCGTTATATTACTGTATATATATATGCACATACTGATCGTATACGTGTATCTGTATACACATATGTATACATATATACATATATATATATGCATTAGACTGAATTCTACATGTTTAATACAATGTTAGTTTAATACAATGTTACATATGTATAATAGACTAAACATTCCGACACTACTACTTCTTCAAAACAAAAAAACGAGAATGTTATGTACAACGTGTTCATCTTCACCACGTCTCATACTCGGATGACACCGAGATCCCCGGGCCCCAGCTCCTTCCGAAGGGCCCAGCAGCCCTTTGGCTGATCGCTATCTAAGCCATCCAGGATGTGGGGTCCGTGGACCTGGTCAGCCACGATCACAACGAGCTGAAAATCGGAGATTTCTTGGGGGAAACAGATTGAGATCCTTGAGACTGATAGATAGATTATAGATGATCTATAGATGATCTACAGTATAGATGATTTATAAATGATCTATAGATGATTTATAGATGATCTATAGATGATTTATAGATGATCTATAGATGCTTTATGGCTTATAACTTGGATATATGCGTAGACCTTTGGCATTGTTTGCAATGAACCATAAAAATTGCTAGGATGTTGAGTGCCTAATATGCACCCCACCAAAACAATCTAAGTACGACATGTAGTCTTGAATGGGGACACCAGAACAAAGTACCTGGTTGAGGGGCCTCCAATCATTTTGGAACCCACATGGACGTGGCACAAAGAACTGCTTGAAGTCCTGAAGTTGTTTGTTTCTCATCGGCGAAGGCACATGGTCACACTGTTTTTGCAAGATCTCTCCGTTTTTCGTTTCGGGAAAAGCAAGGGATCGCGACATATGTTGGTATAGTTCAACATCAGGAAAATTGGATCATCATCATCATCATCATCATCATCATCCAACTGTCCCGGCAAATCTGAGATCTTGACATGAGTTATGACCCAAGTTAGAACGTGGAAAGATCGCTTTCCCCGTTCAGCCTTTAAACTCCACCCAGAAACCATAGTAAAAAGTAGGAGATGAAATGACCCTAGAGATGAACGCGGAAAGAGATTACCTATTCACCACTATTCACAGATATATGTAGTGGACATTATTGATATTAATTATACGTAGATGTTCACCATTATTAATCATTAACCATAGACAATTTGGTATAATTTATATAGTATTCACCATCATTCATCTATTAATATCTATTAATGAGTCATGCCTATTAACCACTATCATTCATGAATAATCGTGACCACAATCTATTAATATCCGTTAATCTGGGCAAATTACAACTATTCACTAACCTGAAATAAGGTCATTTTGGGATGATTCCCCTTATTAACCATCATTCATAGACACACCTTACTATTCAGCCTTGGGGGCACCCGGGCACTCCGCGGCTCGTCGCACCTGTGCATCCTTTCGTGCTAGGCTGCGGAGGGCGGCAATGCCTCGGCTTGCGAACAAATGTCGCAGCAGTTCACCATTTTTTATGGTATAGGAATGGTATAGGAATGGTATAGGAATGGTATAACTATAGGTTAATTATATATGGTCTATGGATGTTTATGGTAGAGAACTACGTATAGTCAATGGGGCCTATAAACCAGATAATAACTGGGGGGGGTCCACATGGTATAATAATAGAAAAGCAATATGGCACGGGTGTAGCAATGGTATAGTAATGATATATAGCATGGCTTGTTGCGTTTGGATAAGCCATCTTTGGCTGAATGGTGTGAATGGTGAATGCAACCGATTCAAGACACTTAGATATATCTTTAATGGTATCGTAGTGACGTAGTGGCTTTTCGGAATGCTATACTGGTAGCTGTAAAAGGTGGATAGCTCAGGAAACATAGCTATAGATGTCTACAAGCTATTGGTCAAATCCCCATTTGTTCAAGCGAAAATCCCCAAGTTTGGTGTTTAAACTTGCAATGTACCATAATTTACCTACATTCATAGTCCAGTATTGGCAGTATTGGGCACAAATAATGCAAGTTTAGTGGCTGAAGATCCTATTTTTGGGCACTTCACTCACCCTTTAAACCAGTTGGGAAAACCCTCCGGTAGTCTGAGATAGCTATCGAAAATGGCCCTTTTTTTCATTTACAGATGATTTAACCACAATCACCCGTGAAAAGTGGCGATTCTCCATAGCTCACTGTTAGTCATTACCAGAGAGAATCACCAATAGTCCATCAGTCTCCCATTTTTGATAGTCCCCTTTTTGTCACCATTATACCTGAATGATGGACTGGATATATATCATATATATAATATTATGTTATATACATTATATATATATTATATTATATGTTATATATATCATATATTTTATATTATATACTATATATTATGTATATTATATATATATTTTTTATATATTAATATATATTATATATATTATAATATATATATATCCCATTAATATGCCATTCATTTGAGAATCACTATGATATCACAGAAATTCCTCGTTCCGGGCTCCGCACTCACCGGAGCTCGGAAGTGCACGTAACTGGTCAGGGCCAGTGCGTCAGAGCCCAGGCCTGGGTTGTTGGACTGGGGTTGTTGAGATATGACTGGGACCATAATGGGTTCATATGGCTTAATATGGCTTAATAGGCTTAATATGGCTTAATATGGCTTAATATGGCTTGATATGAGTTATTATGGCTTGATATGGCTTGATATGAGTTAATATTAGCTAAAAATGGCTTGATATGTGTGAATTATGCTTAATTATGATATAGAGTGTGACATATTTAGGACATAGCATCCCAGCATTTTGGGTTAAACATGGGTTAATAATATACTATCATATTGTGGGTTCATTATATATTTGATACTATCATACTATGGATATTTATCGATTAATTATGATATATTATCAGATATTCTGATATACCCTCTGGTAATTTAACATAACTATGGAAAAATCCACCATTTTTAATGGGAAAACTCACTATAAATGGCCATTTTCAATAGCTATGTTAAATTACCAGAGGGTAATCAAGCCAAGTGGGATGTTGAGCCACCCATCCATAATCATGATCCCGTTTTGAGGCAGAGAAAATACCAAAGCTTTAAAGAATTGGAAACAGGAGCCAAATAAGTATCCCATGGTTGTACCTTATTCATGTTACTGTACTTATATTATACTGTGTGTTTTTCTCGGATAAATTCCAATTCATCGCAGTTGCTACTCCCAAAACAGTGTTCCAGAAACAAAACCTACCCCGTTTCATTGGCTCAATTACCATGGAAATGATAGGCATCCATAAGCATCCATCATCAGTATCCATAGGTATCCATCATGAGTCATCATAAGCATCCACGGGCATCCACAAGTATCCAGAAGCCATGATAATATGCTCTTGAAACTCTATCATGGCCCATCATAACTGGTTGGTGGTTCCAACCCCCTTTTACAAAAACGAATAAGTTGAACCACCAGCCAGATCATCATTAGTTAATTAGATACTCGTTATATCACAGTATTCCCATTTTAGGTTGCACGAGCGTAGAAACCCTCCAGTCGTTTTGATATTATCTCAGCAAGAGCATTTTCTGACTTGTTTTCCTGTCGGGCCGCGGACATTGGTTCCGAAATGATTTTTGCCTGTGTATTTGCAGGCATAGTGAACTTCAAGTAGCGTAGCATCTAGTATGTGGGCAAATGCACTTGAACATCATTAGCCCACCCCACCCCACATCTGGCGGTTTCCTAAGATGGGGGATCCCCAATAGCTGGATGGTTTGTGGAAAATCCCAAACAAAAATAGATGATAACTGGTGGTACCCCCATGACTTAGGAAACCTCCAAATAGGTACAGTAGTCATTATTGATAGATGGTAAACATCCCATTCTTTATAGGGTTTCAACCATCCAAGGTGGTGCAGGATTTCGCAACCATCCACAGTATGTGATTAAACAGCAAATAAAAAGTGGTTGGTTACCCTCTGGTAAACATACAACAATGCTATTTTTCACATAGCCATTTATAGTTGATTTGCCCATTAAAAGATGGCAATATTATCCATAGCTACTATTAGTAAACACTTATTGCATGGTTGATAATCCATAATCCACTATCTAATATTACCAACCAGCTAAAAATAATACCAACCAGCTAATCAACTATCTATTACCAACCAGCTAATATGGATTACCCTCTGGTAAATTAACATAGACCCTGGCAGTCATCGGGGTTGGAAGACTAGTTTCCACTAAAAATAGGTGATTTTCAGGGTCTATGTTAATTTACTGGAGGGTATCCATGGCATGATTTTGTTGGCTCCTCATGGTGCATCGATGCCAACAGCCCGGCCCGGCCTTTGAAGTCCTTGGATGCCACGATGGCGTGGTCCGCATCCAGGCAGAAAGCGCCTAGCCGCATGGAGAAAGCCGGGAAAGTGACAGGGTGAAATGACAAAAAAAAAAAGACACCTAAATAATAGGCTGGTTGTAGTAACATAGCTAAATCATGCTAAATCTCCATTGGGAAACTCAGTTTTTCCATCGGTTTTCCATATTTTGAGAGACACTTTTTGTTGGCGCTTATGGATGTTGACGGTGGATTTCAAGGTGAAAATACCATGAAACCTAAATAATAGGCTGGCTGTAGTGTAGCATCACTGTGGCAACTTCCGTGTGAGGGTAAGAACTTTGCTGTCGCGCTCATGACCTCAAAGCGAGTGAAACTATCTCAGTATAAATCACAACTCATTGGACATGTTCAGTATAGAACCCTCCAATTAGGTCCAGATAGCCGATCAAAATTACCCTCTGCTTATTTAACATAGCCATGGAAAATGGCCCATTTATAGATGGTTTACCTATTAAAAATTGTGATTTTCCATGGCTATGTTACATAACCAGATGGTAGGTATCCTAAGAGTGACATGTCCAAAAATTGTGGGATCCCCGGTTCTTCAATTTTGAACCACTCATATCACCACTCATATCGACATCCGCGTCGAACAACTGGAGGTCACTACTCGTTTGGTATTTCGATGGATGCCACAGACTAAGATCATATTAATATCGATGCCGATTGCCAGCTACCCTTCTCAGTGCAGGTTGAACATCTTGGGCTCTTCTCAAACGGGTCAGCTGATGACCAGGCTAAAGATTCGCTTCCCAACAGTTCAGGGTCAAATTGGCATTTGTCAAAGTACGAACTTAACGTAAACGGAACTATGTGACTGACACTAGAATAGTGGGGCTGTCATCAGGTTTTATCAAATTAACAATGACACTAATGACACAAATTATATGGCACAATACCACTAATTATATAAATTTCAGGTTTTATCATAATCGACATATTTTCAGACCCAAATTGGATATTCTTGGTGCAATAAAAAAAACATGACATATCAACATGTATATATTGTATGGCAATGTGCGTAATCCCATTCCAAATGGTTGGTTAATGTTGGTTATACATTATCCCATGGTCTCCCAAGATAATAGTAATAATAATACTGTAACAATAGAATAAATAAATCCACATAATCCACATAGTATACATATCGTATGTGACATGGTCAGAACATCGCAAAAATGGATATGGCTTATGGTCATCCATTGCAAAATGAGAATCCTTATTGGTACCCTCTGGTAAACGTTTACATAACTATGAAAAAAAAAAAAAACATTTTGTTAATGGGCAAATTCACTATTTCTATGGTGATTTTCCATAGTTATGTAACAAATTACCAGGTCGGGTACATTTGTCGAAACCCTATGGATTGATTGTTCCCATCCTCCAAGCAAAATGGTTAATCCAACTGTTGATTCAACCGTTGGTCATCTCCCTTAAAAATATCGCAAATAGTCATGTCAACGCCTTCATCCTTTTTGTAAGGTTGAAAACAATATAGATATATAATTGAAATCCCAACAAGATTTTCTTAGTCGGATATGACTTTTCCCATCGTTTTGCGGTTGCTTCATACTACAAAACAACCCAGGGCTGGATCATACCACATGTTTTTACAAAGAGTTAGCACCAGGACTGGTTTTCTTTTTGTGCATTAAATTGTGCCATAATCATATGGCACATAGTCAGTGATTACATCCAACTTTTTGGAAAGACCCTCCTGTTTCTACATGGAAAGATGTGGAAAAGCCACCATGAATGTGGATCATTTTGTGGGAAAAGCTTCATGGCTTTTCCACATCAAAATTTCGATGTTTCCCCTACGGTCGGGGGGTGCAGTCGAGTCATGAATATATTTTGGGATAAACATGTTTGGGATAAACATTTACACAGATATGGAAAAGCCATGATTTCCCGAGGAGCATCATCTACAAATGATGAGTTTCGCACATCGAATCTATGCGAATTCGCAGGGTAACTACGGTCTGGATCCCCCAGCTTTGCGCTTCGGGCCTCGAGGAACACAGGAGGTGTCGAAATCGATTTCCAGCACCAGTTGAGCCAGACGATCGACCTGAAAAGTCCATGGGGAAAGTATGGAAAATTCTGGGAATCAATTGAATCAAGATCTGGTAAACTAACATAGCTATTAAAAATGGCCATTTATAGTAGATTTACCCATTGAAAATGGTGTTTTTCCATAGCTATGTTAGTTTACCAGAGGGTAACTACCCATGTAATGTCATACAGATGTGGTATGTAAGTACCAAAAAATCGTGTCATTGTTTTGAAATAAGGGTTGTAGATGTCATTTGCTATATGAATAACGCCATTGAAGTGGAGGGCCATCCTGAAACATCCACCGCCATTGTTTATCAATGGGGAAATCCTCTGAATCATCAGTTGCAAAGCCCGAAATTTCCAAAAGCGAAGACAAAATCTTCATGAACAGTTTCTGCAAAAATGATGCATGTAAGGTATATGCACCCATAGAATCACTGGTTTGTCTTTATTCGTCACTAAGATTCGGTATAAATTGGTTGTAAAATCCGTTTCTTTGGACAAATCCATATCCGATGAGTGGACAACTCCAAATGAGGGCCCAGATCCGCAACAAACATCACCAGCGCCTCCGTCAGCTTCTTTGGTCCTTCCGGCACAGGCCTCAGCGGAATGGTTCTACGGTTTTACCATGAAGAAGGTTGAGCAGGGGAGTGGTTCTTGTCGGATGTGGGAACCTAGCAAGGTTCCATGTGAGTTTTCGGAAAAGCAATGTGTCTCATAAATGTCTATACTATAGAAAAAACACAACAATTCTCAATAGTGATCTCTGAACTCTGACTGCATGGAAGTATGGCAACCCATCATATCATATACATTCATATGGGGGATTCCAATCCATAGGGGTACACCCAGTTGTCAGTCATTCTATAGATGGATTGTCCAATATAAACCATCCAGCTATTGGGGTAACCTTGTCAAGGTAGATGGGTCAACATCAATGGCCAGCTACTTGTGGTACTTGTCGCGATTGCACTGCAGGCTAGCCTGAGGTACTCCACAATACGTGTAATTAAGCATTCCTTCATGTATATATATATATATACACATATACATATATGCATATATATATACATATATACATATATATATATATATACATATGTTTATATATATTACATAGATAGCCATATATATATACATAGACATATATCAAATCCATTTGCGGCAAACACATGACATGACAACACAATCCATGAACCTGCAATTTACCAAGATTTAGATTGGAGAGCCAACACGAAACATTGCCAATCGTCGATAAACCGATATCTCCCCATCTATGGCAGACACATTGTCGGACCGAACAGGCGCCCAATTCCTTGATGGTTGTTTCATCATATGGGAAATACATCTAAAATATCATCTATAAATCCCAATGTTGATTGTGAAAATCTGTGAAAAATCCCCAGTTTTGCTAAATCCAACAAGAATTTGTTGGTGAAATCCTCCTTTCACCACCATACGCTACCCGAGAATGGCGCTCATCAGGTGGATCCGCCGGCTCCTGAAAGCCAGGGGGAAAACAAACAGCCCCCAGTTCTTCACAGCAAGTGTACACATGTATTTGTATGTTTATATATATATATATTATAGAAACATATATATATATACATTACATATGTATATAATGTATAAATAATGTATGACTGTATAAATATATATATATATATGTGTGTGTGTATATTTGTATATATATATATATGGTTGCATATATGAAGAAAATGATAGCTAGTAGAGATATGTGTAAATCATTGTAAATCTGTAAATCATATCCTTTGATATCCTATATCATTCTATGTCTGCGTCACTGGTTCGCTTCACCGTGACAACTGAAGTGATCTCCTGGCCCCTTCTCTAGGAGGATTTCGATGGAACATTTATATCGAATCCTTGAGGTAGCTATGGTTTTAAAAAAAAAATAGAACACCCTCCGGTAAACTAACATAACTATGGAAAATCACCATTTTTAATGGGAAAATCCACTATTTCTATGGTCATTTTCAATAGCTATGTTAAATTACCAGAGGGTATGGTAAAAGATATGGATTGTTCATGGCCCATGAAAATCCGCCGACCCCGGCCGACAGAAAGGGTGAGCGCGTAAGGGAAAAAGAGAGGCTGCACAACTGCTATCTCCACCAGAAAGTCTCCGTATGTCTCCGTCCTCTACTACAATGTCGACAGCCGCTCGTGCTACTGCTACGGCTACTACTTGCGGGAGCCGTGTTTTGCTTCTGGGCTGCCTTGTCTGCTTTTCGGCGTGTTTCTTGCAGCCGTGCTGGCAACGTCGTTTCCAACTCTTTTGGAAGGGATTCAGACGAGACGCAGAAAGGTGGCAAAGCTAACATGTCTAGATTTTACAGAAGGGACGTTAGGCACTTTTTGTGGTTCCTTTTGCTATGTTTTGGGCACGAAATTAGGGTGGTGTTTTGCCGTTTCACAAGTGTCACAAAGGCATATCATTTCTGCTTGGCGGGCTTGTTGGCTACAAAATGTTGCAGAAAGCGGAAAAAGCTAAAAACCCAGAAGGGACGTTGGAGACTTGGCGGGGTTCCTTTTGCTAGTTTGTTTCCCGGTGTTTTCCAGGGTCGGCAGGGGCGGCAGCCCTTTTATAGATCATTTACCTATGAAAAATGAGGGTGGTGTTCCATAACTATGTGAATTTACTGGGTAAATCAAGACTCTCGAGATTAGACTCTGTGGCAAATCCAGTAGTAAGCCATCCCCAATTGTGCCATTGTGGGGCGCTATGAAAGAAACTAAACATATCCCCAAACAGGGTTTATGGCATACCACTCATGTTCGAAATTTGAGGATGCTTAATCTGAATATTGAATAATCTTGGCCATCAATTATATACAATGCAGAGAGAACTGCCCGAATGTCAATTGAGTGGAAGAACAGCCAGGCTACTCACCTAATAGATAGGTTATTAACAACTTAAACTACTACCCTCTGGTTATTTAACAGAGCCATGGAAAATGGACCGTTCATAGATGATGTATGATGAGTTACCTATTACTGTAAACATGGTCATTTTCCATAGCTATGTTAAATACCCATCATAGGGTATCAACATATTGTTCAACATCCTACAGTCCTACAGTACATATTCCTGGGCGATTGCTTCGGAAATCATGAGAACTCATGTGAAAATGGTTCTTGTCAACCCGTAACAAATGTCGATTCAAAAGAAAACATTTGGCCAACTACCATCACCTAACCTTCAGATGTGCCATGGTCAAAACATTGTAATTGTATGAGTTCACTTCATCCCACGTATATTGGGAATCCTGGGGATGGCCATTATAATTCCCTTATTAATGGTGGTATGACCATCCCCTGCGTTGTGGATGAATCTACTCCAACTTTCGATTCTAGCTGCTTTTAAATCCCATGATATCCCCATTGATATGTAAATCTACTACAATCTATATATCAAATATCAACCAAATTGCATCAAATTGCCATAAAAATCATGAAAAAAACAGATCACATCCATGATATCCCAATCTCAGATGGGATTTACCATGATAAAATCCCATCAAAAAATCCCAGCAACAGCAAGTACGGCCTCTTCAGTAGCAACTTCCAAGGCAGTGCCTGAAGTGAAGATCGGATCGTCTTCGGATCCGTTTTTTCAGTGAATATCACTATCACATACCCTCTGGTAAACTAACATAACTATGGAAAATCACCATTTTATATGGGTAAATCCACTATAAATGGCAGTTTTCAATAGCTATGTTAGTTTACCAGAGGGTACTAGAAAAATGTCAATATTACTCAACAAAAGCTGTTGAAGTTCGATCTTCGTGCTGACTTGCAACTATACAGAAAAGCAAGGAACTTTCAGCCGGTGGTTGGCTGATAAAATATCAATATTACTCAACAAAATCAATCAAAATCAATCAAACCAATACTCGGTAACAGTGGGGGCCTGTTGTTTTGCTAACTGCTGTGTTTTCTCTGGTCATTCGAAGGGGGGAAAATTACCCAAGGGCGACATTTTTAACCGTTGGATTCTTTTGGATTTGTCACAGATGGGTCAAAACCACCAATAGTACCCCTGCTAAGTTCACATCAAAATAGCTGGGATTTATGGATGTGAATAACCCACTCAAAATGGTATGTATAGGTATTGATCCATAGCCATATGTATAGACTTGTACAAACAAAAAAGTGTCGGGCTGGTGGTTTCAACCCGAAAACCAAAATCGTCAGCTGGAATCGTCCTCCCAAATAGGGATGAAAATTTGGAGGAAAAAAATGAAACCGCAAACCCGATATACACATGTCTGGATAAGTCGTAATAATTCACCACTGAAAATGAAAAAGTTTTGCCATTTAAGGGGATAGTTGTCCCGTTAGCCATCATTCCAGTGACGTCGCGGTGAGGTCGTTGTAATTTATATTCCATCCCTATGTGTATCTCTACATATATATATATATACGTATACATGTACACATACATCTACTCCTCTGATCCGGATACTCCCGCTTGAAATTTCTGGCATGACTCAAGTCTTTGGCTGCCAAAAACTTAGGAAAAAAACGGCTTGACCTGGAACTAAAACTTCAATCTACTGAAATTTGGGTCGATTCTGCTTCAATCCCATTAGTCAAGAAGTCGGTTGGAGACCATGATTCCAAGAAGGGATGACACCTCTTTGAAACCACAATTTTTGACCGCAACCTCCGTGTCTGGGCGGTTCTATGGCAGTTTATTGCAGTTCTGTTTGGGCGATACATCATTGAACCTGGTGTGCACATGTGTGCACTTGGATCAAGATCGGTCCAATCATCATTTCATTGTTCTACGAGCAAGCTCAATCCAAAACCTGCATGTGTATCCAAATGGTTCTGAAGTGATTCAAGTTTGGTTCCTTTGTTGTACGTATATCATGTGCTTGCGTTTGAGTTTCAAAATCTGCTTGTTGCGAGGTAAATTCCCCACTTCTTGAATGTTCAAATATGCTCAGATGCCTATTTGTTGATGATTCTAATCCAACTTAGGAAAAAAGTGTATATATATATATATATTATATATATTATATATATTATATATATTATATATATTATATATATTATATATATTATATATATTATATATATCATATATATTATATATATCATATATATTATATATATTATAATATATATAATATATATGATATATATAATATATATGATATATATAATATATATAATATAT
>Ga0126342_10004265_pt1 | contig 24276 bp, 25 predicted proteins | sample Cyp1metagenome_FD_92528 | JGI IMG/M metagenome (GOLD analysis project Ga0126342, IMG submission 92528) | Coral microbial communities from Lord Howe Island, Old Settlement Bay, Australia - Cyphastrea 1 metagenome | ecosystem: Host-associated > Invertebrates > Cnidaria > Coral ...
AAACTATATACTAATATATTTATGTATTGTAATATTGTATGGTATAATATTGTCATATATTATATTATTTTTATTATAATTATAATATACTATATTTTGATATATTATATTAATTTATATTATATTATGATTATATGATATATTATCTTAAGATATATTAAACTAATATATATATATATATATATTAAATACTATACTATCTTATATTATAATATATTATTTAATATTTTGATATATTATATTATATTATATTATATTATACTATATTTCATTATTGTATATTATATTATACATAGCTATATATATATATATACATACATATATTATATATAGAGAGAGGATTGAAGCAAATATCCAGCTGATCCAACTGGACCATTCCATGACCAGGAGCTGGGAACTGATGCATGCAGCTGTGACCAGCGTGGAAGAAAAGAAACGCATCGCCGAGAACAACGAGGCGGGAATGGTCACCGAGTCCTGGAAGGAGATGATGATCAAAGGCCTTGGAATAGGTAGGATAGGTAGGCATTCCAAGCTGTTCAACTTCAGCATCCAAGACTTTATCTTGAAAAAAATGAAACAATAAGAGCATCAACTTGGCAAGGTGAGGCTTCAGAAGGGATGAATTGACCCAATGGGGTCTGTTTTTTTCTGTCCAAAGGGTTTGTGACTTGTGGTGGACTTGGTGCAGGGGCCAGAAAGGCCAGAAAGGATCTTGCTTCCAATGCAGAAGCTGGTTCGGAATGCGGCCAGGGAGGCAGGGGAGCCACAGCGTAGTGATACGTAGCTTGTAGGCCAAGAGGGGAATCCATATCACAATCAAATACACTCGTAGATGCCGATACAAACCAACGAAACGCCTGATGGGTTCAATGTACCAATCCAAGGGGGTTAACTTTTTATCAATACAGAGGTGCCTTACAAATGAAACCATGGGTAGATATTCTATGGATTCTGTGAAATTGTGTCAAATCATGCTAAGACTTGTCCCAAAACTGGACTTTTGCCCAGGTCCCCATGTTTTTTTTCCGCGGTGTGCTTCAGGCGGCCTTGAAGGCAGCGCAGGAGATGGGGCTGAGGGAGGTGCGTCCTCCCAAGCCGCCACGATCCAAGTTCCCCGAGGCGGGTGACTCCGAACGTCAGCAATGGATAGTAGTGGATAGCACCAATATTTCTGATGATTTTTAAGCATCTTTGGAATCTTTCCAAGATAATATACCACGTTTCCGGGTGAAATCTTTTGGGCAGGTTTTTTTTCTCGAAGAAAGTGACACAACCAATGATAGATGACCACGGCACGGATGTCTTCATGAAAGGCTCTAAACATCTGTGGCCTCAGCCAACCTACGACATGGCGCGATGCTTGACGAAGCAGTCACTTCCTCTCACAGCTTCCAAGGGACACCATAGTGACTATGCCACCCTGGATTCCCACTCGTTTTTGTTGAGTGTTACTTTTTATGCATTTTTAGGGACATTTAGATTTGGATACCGTAGCCATATGTGGCCATGCCACGTTGCTGTTGGTCAATGGGCTGGCAGGTGATGCCTGACACAGATGACGAAGCGGAGGGATCTGTGGAAGGGTCCTTTGGCAAAAGAGCCTGCAGGGATTGTTGGAGCATAGTATAGATTCTAGCTTCAGAACAAAGTGAACATGACCATGCATGAGTTGGGTCAAGCTCACATTATTGAAAGAACATTGTCCAGAGTAGCAGTGGCAGTCAGGGTTCCGACCTGCCATGTCAGATGACAAGAGCACTATCAATCTGCAGAGCATGAGGTGATTTAAACTATCCGGAAATCGTGTTTCCTAAGCCTTCAGCAAATTATATATCCCAAGATGAATCGCAGATTGTCCTGCACAAACTTCCCAGGTCTGAACATGAAGAGGTGCAAGAACGCGGCAATGTTGAGCAGCGGCTAAAGCTGAAACCAGACGGGCCGAAGAAGGTCAATTAAATGGATTGAAATCGCCTTATTTGGATACCTAAAATGGGACCCCTAAAATGGGACACGATACAACTTGAATGGGAAACGGTTGGAAAGGGCTGGAAAACGGCTGGAAACGGCTGGAAACGGCTGGAAGCGGCTGGAAGCGGCTGGAGGGGGATCCTCTCAGGGCATTGCCTTCGGCATTGAGGTGCATCCGGCCTTTTGCCTTCGTTCGAAAGTTGAAGGCCGAAGGATTTCGCCCTGGCGCTGCGTTGCCAGGCAGGGCCGTGGGCGATGGGACCCAGGGAGGCTGCAGCATATATGACTTGGGGACATGGCCATCTTGAACTTGGCAGATGCGCAAATTGGAGGCTTCAGGTGATGTTGACATTTGGTAATGGAATGGACCCTTGACTCTGTCGGTTGTCAAGGGTGCGCATTTGGAAGGAAACGGCCGGTTTACTTTGCCGAAATTCTTTTGCACCAACGGAGCACAGAATGGACCAACTTGGATATCTCGAACCAAATTTGTGCCCTCAGTCCATGGTTTCCACAAGCTATAGATGCTCACCTATCCAGTTTTCCCCTTCACAACTGGCGTTTTCTTGCTTCATGTTGGATTCTGGTGCTATCCCGGGCCATCGGTGCTCCCTTCGTCCAGAAGATGCAGGCACTCGGCTCTTCACAATCTTAGACCGAGCACCTTGGTGGGGGTCCAGAGGCCCTGCCGAAGTTGGGGTCCAAGAGATGGTTCCCAAAACTTCTTAGTCTATTTTGATCTATTTTGATCTATTTTGTATAATCAGCAACACCCATGCAACCAGGATTTTTGAGGAGACTGTTCGGAAGACCCCTAGGAAGATCTGCTGTGACCACGTGCACATTTCTTTTGGGGTGGGGTTCTATCGACCTTCACGGTTCCTGCAGGCAACTCCGACCTTGAAGGTGACCCCCCACAGACAAGTTGGAATAAGAAGGGCAGAGTTGGATTTGAAATACCGAGGAAGCTGGGAAAGGATGGGAAAGGTGCATCTCACGGCCCATGCCGCATGCCCTACATGGCATCCGAGGATCGAGATGGTGTCCTCTCCAAGAAGGATGGGGTGCTTGCCAGCTTGGTGGAGGGTTCTTTGCGCCCAGTGACGCATGAATTTTGAACCGCTTGGCTGTGCATTCATCGGGTTTGTTTCTGCGGGTGTGTTTGGATGGTATGTTGATGTTCCTGGACCTGATGCAGATGCCTTCCTTTGGTTGGAAACGGCTGTGGTCAATGCCTGCCATCAGGATTTTTCTTTGCTCGATGTGGATTTCGCAGGCCCGGGATGTATAGTCGCAATCCTTTCCAGGGTGACCAGCCCCATTCACACTTATTCTATCTTATTCTTGCAAAGGGGGTGCTAAATCTGCATTGTCAAGGAGTGCAGCGAAATAATGTTAGGACCTTGGCATCACCGGAGCAACCTAGCCTGATTTGCAATGATGACAGTAGTTGGCAGTGCTGATAGAGCACAATCCGCAATGAAATTACCATCCTGCTCAGTAGCCATGGATGACAAGTGTCCCGTTTGTAGATGTTCATGATAGAGGTGCGTGGCCATGGTCACTATCCAGCCCCTTGATCCGGATGGTATGGTAGCTGCTTGCGCCAGGACCAGAAAATGTCAACGATGCCATCGGGCGGTTGCTGCAGAGACATGACATGGTGCATGACGTTGTTGCCAGAGAGACTTGCCCGCGCACGGCTTCACCTGCCGATTGGGATTATACGCACAAAAATACCTTGGGATTATCCACAAATACCTTGTTAGGGACAGAAGGCTGGTTTCTTTTATTCTTGAGGCATGAACTGAACGCACCCTGGGTACTTGTGGTTGGCCGGGGTCAGTTCTGATCAGATGTTCAGAGGTTTTTTGGTGTGATGGAACCAACAACTATCCACCACATGCTGTTTCGTACCATGAAAATCTAAGGCTCTTGCTGAGAGTATTTACTTGTCTTCCAGAGTCGAAGCTTGACGTGGTAGGTGGTAAGAAACTTCAAAGCAAGACGTCACTTCAGAATACCAACCCTCGGGCTCGAATGTATCCAAAAGGATTTGGCGGGCAACCAGAACAAGTTGGAGAAGAAGCGCCTGGTGGAATGCATGGTAACTGGGCTTGGTGTGTTATGATTACGCCATTTCCAGTTCCATTCGCAGGCACCGTTCCCCACCGAGGATTTCTTTTAAACCAATGAATCAGGGTTTTGACCAAGGTTGAATTGATTTTGGCCGTGGAAAATGTAGCAAAACCGAGAAGAATGACGTTTTTCTGATTGCAAGAATGCCCAGGTGATTGCCGGTGTTGAGGAAGAGCTTCTTGGTAGCAAAGAGGACTGAAGCGACAGTTGACTCAGTTGACATTGAGCTCTTCCTGGTTCTGTGGTTCTCATTTCCGCGCTGCAGCATGATCTCTTTAAGGAAGGAATCCCCTCGGGTCACCCCCATTCTGTTTCAAGCTTTCCAAGTGAAGGTTCAGCGCAACCCTTAAAAAATTGCCATTGAGATTGGGAGTCCGTGTTGCGATTTCGTATATCAATTTCCTTTTTTCCTTTTTTCCTCTTTCTGGCCTTTGGGGCAAAGCTGGAACAGAGCTGTGTCGTACCTGCACTTGCTCCCGTCATCTCCAGGTTGGCAGGGAACACTGCAAGGTGCCTGATCCATTGCGCCCGGTCCATGTTCCGATGCGCCTTGGGCAGACCCGACGCGTGCAAGGCGGGGATGGACCTGGATGGCCCCATGCTTCGAATATATGCTTCGAATTCCCTAGATAGCAATGATAGCATGTTCACCATACCATAGAAATTTGGGACTGATCGTTTTCAGAACTACTGTTTCAGAGCGATTTTCTTTGTATTTCCTGTGATTTCCTGTGATTTCGTTAGGGCCTATGATTTCATCAAGGATTTGAAGCCCATCCAGCCCCCACTAGGTGGCCATTCAACACAGTCTGGGAGCCAGCGTCGTGGTTTATACCTTGGAGCTCCTGTCAAGCTACCTGGATGCAGCACCAGGGGTTTCCGTTCGCAAAATTGGATGGTTTGGTGCAAAGAGACCGCTACTGATATCAGGCAATGACTTTTCTGTTGACATTGGACATGGAGTGATATGGAGTGGAGAACATATTGGGTCCACCTGGGACAGGGTTTAGATTCATGAGTCCTGAGGCTTGCAGAAGTTTCTGGAGGTGGCCAGACAACTGCTTGCTGACTACAACTGTTCTGCCTCGACCCTTCTGAAAGCCAAAATGGACGCCCAAATCCATGATGGTTTTTAACAATATTACTATCACTACAGTCATTATTATCATCATTATCAGTATCAGTACGATTATATACTATTTCCAGATAGTGCCTGGCCCATGCCGGGGCGGAAGTTTCGAAAAAATGAAATGGCTATAAGAGATCAATGGCTTACAGGAAAGTTTTTGCTATGCAGAAGCAATGAATTGTTGAAGTTGTGAGGTGCATCAACGAATGAGCAAATGGTGGTTGAGATGCAAATGAAATGACATGAAAGAATCCATGCGCAACTGGCGGAATGAACCAGTGAACCAATGAATCAATAAATGAGTGTATAATCATTGGAAATGAAGCGAAGGAGTGATGGAATGGAATGGAATAGACCGGAACAGAATGGCATGGAATGGAATGCCATGGAATGGAATGGAGTGGAATGGAATGGAATGGATGCATGATGAATGCATGAAGGAAAGGAAAGGAAAGGCAAGAAAAGGCAAGGAAAGGGAAGGAAAGGAAAAGAGGGAAAGAAAGAAAGAAAGAAAGAAAGAAACAAAGAAAGAAAGAAATAAAGAAAGAAAGAAAGAAAGAAATAAAGAAAGACAGAAAGAAACAAAGAAAGAAAGAAAGAAAGACAGAAAGAAAGAAAGAACGAAAGAAAGGAAAAGAAAATAAAAGAACAGAAAAGAAAAGAAAAGAAAGAAAGAAAGAAAGAAAGATTAAAGACATAAATGAAATGAGTGAGTGAATGAATGAATGAATGAATGAATTGAATTGAAATGAATGAATGAATGAATGAATGAAATGAATGAATGAATGAATGAATGAAAGACTGAATGAACGAACGAACGAATGAATGAATGAATGGAATGAATGAATGAAATGAATGAAATAAATGAATGAATGAAATGAATGAATGAATGAATGAAATGAAATGAAATGAAATGAAATGAATGAAATGAATGAAATGAAATGAAATGAAATGACATGAAATGAAATGGAATGGAATGGAATGGAATGGATGGATGGATGAACGAACGAACGAACGAATGAATGAATGAATGAATGAATGAATGCACGAACGAACGAACGAACGAACGAACGAACGAATGAATGAATGAATGAATGCACGAACGCATGAATGAACGAATGAACGAATGAACGAATAATCGAATAAACGAATGAGCCAATGAACGAATGAACGACTGAACAAGATGAATGATTGAAATGAATGAACGAATGAACGAGTGAATGAACGAAGGAATGAAAGAATGAACTAGATGACAATGAAGAAATGAAATGAATGAATGAACGAATGAACGAATGAAGGAATGAGCGAATGAACGAATGAGCGAATGAACGAGATGAATGATTGAAGTGAATGAACGAATGAACGAGTGAATGAACGCATGAATGAATAAATGAATGAGTGAGTGAATGAATGAATGAAATGAAATGAAATGAAATGAAATGAAATGAAAGAATGAATGAATGAATGAATGAATGAATGAAATGAATGAAATGAAATGAAATGACATGACATGAAATGAAATGAAATGAAATGAATGAATGAAATGAATGAATGAATGAATGAATGAATGAATGAAATGAATGAATGAATGAATGAATGAATAAATGAATGAATGAAAGACTGAATGAACGAACGAATGAACGAACGAATGAATGAATGAAAGAAAATGAAAAACTGAATGAATGAACGAATGAATGAATGAATAAATGAGTGAATTTGTGAACCGATGACTCAGTGATTCAGTAAATCGATGAACCAATGAATCAGTGAATCAATACATGAGCGAATTTGTGATCCGATGAATTAGTGAGTCGATGAGTCAATGAATCAATGAACGAACGAATGAATGTATGGATGGTTGGATGAGTGAGCTGCTTCTTTGTTGAGCTACTTCTTCACTTGGTACCTCTTCTCGCAGGTACTTCTTCCCTGAGCAGCCTCTTACCTGATCTGGGCTACTTTTTCTGACCCTGCTCTGAGCTGCCTCCCAGCTAGCTCTTCTCTAGCTTCTGCACCTCAATTGTTCTCTCCGTGCAGCTGTTACAATGCGTTTAGCATACCCCAGCTGCAATCCCGAATAGCAGTAGCACGGTCTAAAACTACCTGTCGCGAAGCCATTACAATGCGTCTAGCAACCTCCAGCGGCGCTGCAGCTGCAGCCGTGCCAATCCAGCAGACAATGAGGACGATTTCGCGCTTGTGCGCTTTTTGTCGACAACTTTCCCAGATCGAGGCGCGGATCTTCGGAAACAGAGACCCTACTCGACGCCAGAAGCCACATTGCCAGAAAAACACAGGGTTTCGCGCACGAGAGTGTTTTCACCCGTGAATTCAGACGCTCCCGAATTTTTACTCTCCTCTACCTAGAGCTTCCAAAAGACATTAAATAAGGTATGTGCCTTAATTACGTGCTTTCTTAAAATATGCTTCAAAAGTCATCAACTAAGGGGTTTAGACCCATTAATAAACAGAAGCCTATAGATTTGAATTACTGTAAGGGCATAAACAAATTGTTAAATAAATAACATCGGTAGTCCTTAATCAAAGGGTTTACTTTATTTGGAAAAACAACCATTGAAGGTTGAAACAAACAACCATTGAAGGTTGAACATATTAATGTTTTGTTTGTGCACATCTTCTTGCTGAACTTGGAAACCATTCCATATACTGAGACGATAAAAATGAGATAGTTAAACTTCAGACGCTGATTGCAGGTTATAAGTAGGATATAAGTTGCTATTATCCTACTTATGTCTGATTCAAGGCTAAATTGAAGATACTTTGTAGTGAAATTTGGTTTGCAATATTGCAGATATATCTAGATACAGGGGAGTATCAACGAAACAGCTATATAATTATCTTCGAGCTTTCGAGGAATACGTCCTGATAGATCTAAATTGTTTAAAGCTAATATGTGTAGGAAAGTAAAGTTTTGAACTCATTTTTTCAAGATATTCCAATACAGAAGGGTACAGAAATTATACAGAAAACAAAATACATATAAAAATAAAAAAAGGGCACGTGAATAACAATGAAAGTTAAAAAAGGTGAAGAGCAGTCCTCCAGTGAAATGCAATAAGCTACGAATGCATTTTCTCAATTTTAAACGTATGAAATTCGAAAACATGAAATTAAAAATTAAAATAAGAAACCAAACATTTCAAGACGTGCTAGCAAACGTTTTCATTTTTTCGTAAAACAAGATGCACAAAGTTGAAACAAAGAAAATCATAAGATCCGAAATTCGGATAATCTCGAAAGTTCATTGAGTTCAAAAAGTTCAAAACAATCGAAGATTAAGATTTTAGTTCTACTTTTGGTAAGATGACATACAAAACGTAAAAAATCAAAATTCAAGAAAAACACCAACAATCTATAGAATCAAAACCCCAGGGTCTCCAGCATTTTTTGTAAACCAGTTTTCGAGAAAACGCATTTCAAACAATTCTATTTCACGACCATCCAAAAGAATGAGAAAATAATAATCATAAAAAAACATTTTTATAGGCCAGGTCCCTCCTGATTTAAAGTGGAACTATTTAGGAGGCTTGTTCCATCATGATCATCATCATCGTCATGATCATCATCATCATGATCATCATCATCATGATGATCATCATCATCATGATCATGATCATGATCATGATCATGACCATCACCATCATCATCATCATCGTCATCATCATCATCATCATCATCATAATGATCATCATCATCATGATCATCATCATCATCATCATCACCACCATCAAACTATGCCTACAAGACAAAACATCATTGACCATCAAAATCTTTCACAGGAACCCTCTCATCAAAAAATCAGAACAAAAACACAGAAAAACAGAACAACTAAACCTGTTCATGAAGGTACAGCCTTGATTTTTTAAAAATCAAACCCCCTTAATTAAGCACCTTTGTTATTCAATGTCTTTTGGAAACTCTGGGTACTGCTCCCACACGCGAACTGCTCTTGAAGACTGCCCCTGGACATTCGTCCGTAACTCGGAAGTTTTCGAACTAATTTTCCTTTGATCATTACTATCATCACTATCATATCATCACCATTATCACTACTATTTTGGGCCACAGCTGGAAGGCCCCACGTTTCTCTTTTGTTGATTCATCGGAACCCGCGGTCAGGAGAAGATGAAAAATCTGAAGAAAGCCTTCCGCAGCCTGGACGTCACTGAACGCGGGCGCCTGACCTTCGAGGACTCGTTGTCTCGTCTTAGGGTGTCTTGAACGTGGCAGCCAACATCAGAGTTCTAAAGATATGGGGGTCATACTGTGGACTATACATAATATGTGATCACGTGTGCATGTGTGTACACATATGTATAATATATATATATATATATGTGTTGAAGTAGATTTGGATAAACTATGTGTATATACACACGCATCAGTTTTGATTGCCATCAAGTCCGAACTACGTCCTTGCTATGCTGTACCAAGTGATGGATGGTTTGGTGTTAGTCAGACTTCGTCCATGTCCCAATCCTCAAGGACTTTGAGTCCGGCCTAAAGCAGTTGGAATGGCGCGAAGCTTCCACCTCTGGGCTTCTTGAGGCGCAGCAGTCGCAAGGGCTGTGGGTGAAGGCAGCATTTTGGTTTGGGACAAACCCATGGAGTCCTGTCAACTGACTCCAGGTCATCTTTCGCATTCTAGATCGTGACGGCACTGGTGCGATCTTGGAGAAGGACAGTTGCGAATTGCATCGAATTGCCCATACTTCGATGACAATGCTGTGGTCTGGGTCGCATTGCTTCAGTGATGTTTGCAGGACTTCTCTGTGTTCCAAGACTTTGACAAAGATAAGATGCTGATCAGCATGGGGCCAGTGGGGCCAGGGGGTCCAATGGGGCCAAAGAGCGGTGATGAGAGTTACTTGAAGCGTGAGATGCTGCGCAAGCTTTAAGTGCCACTCTTCTGATCATGAAGCTTGATGTTTATCCCAAAGTCTACACAGGAAGGAGTTCTGTTTTGATGCAAGATCCAAGGTGTTTGATGAGAAACTCTCCATGTTTGACTCCTCTCGATTCCAAATTGGCATCGTAAAATTCCCTTTTTCTGGGAAATTCAGTGCCGCCAAACCGACCTGCAGGGGATGACGACCCCCCTATCAACAGTAAGTCACAGTGCTGAGTCCGGTGAGTCAAGGATGTTGGAGTCCATGGTGCGCGTGGGAAGATCCTTGGTGAAGTTTCCCAGGGAATGCCGGGAAACCAAAGACGAAAGGATGGTGCTGAAAGGGTAGCCCTCCTCCAAACGCATCCAAACGCTTGACCCGAGAAATGATGTTTTAGAACATGTGTAGTTACTAAAAATTGTAATGGAGTGTGGACTTAACGAGGCTAGGATATGATGTTTTCTGGATCTATATTGACTCTGAATGATACTGCATGATACTGAATGAATAATTGATTCCATTGAATCCTGCTGCTTATTTTGAACCGCAGCCCTGCTTCACGCTTGACCTGCAAAGGTCCAAAGCGCTTTGCCGAGGTCAAGGGGGTACTGGGTGAAGCATGAAGACATATGAAGACTCCGACTGACCCATACTGACCCAAAATGGAAATTCTTCTGGATCAGAATCCATTTCTGCATCGGAACATGTGCAGCAGTCGCAAAATGTCGCAAATTCAGATGTGCTTCAGACAGAAACCCACAAGGTCCCTTAGGTCCCTTTCTTTTGCGATATCCCTAGCGTTTCTAGCGGCAATTGAAGCATCGGAATCACTTGACCGCAGGGTTTGGCTCAGAGCTTTCACTCAGCGACAACCGGGATCCCGCAGCATGTTCAAGGTGAATGGCCGGGTTGATGTTGTGTAGCCACAGGTCATAAGCCTCCAAAAATCTCAAAAATACGTAGGATGTTTACTGTATTATGTGTGATGCGTGTAGCATTTCTGCATACTCTTCAGTTTGGGCACAGTTCTGGCGGGGAAGCATTGAAGGATGTGTTTTGAACCGTTCCAGTATTTTTCTTAACGAAGAATTCCAAAACTTGGGCAAGGTAAAACCCACAAAATCATGAATGGCCCTGATCCCCGCAACTGAAAGGCAACAAGTGTTCCTAAACGTGCTAAACGGATCAAGAGAAGCTTTTCTTCTCTAGCTTCTGCCTGCCTGCCTGCCTGCCTGCCTGCCCTTCCTTCCTTCCTTCCTTTCTTTCTTTCTTTCTCTCGTAAGATACATTGCCCTTATTGCAGAACGTTCATCGTACAATAGACGGCTGATATACAGGTGTCTCAGCACAATACAGCTTGTACAACTGATTGTCTGCAGGGCCCTGAACTGGATCAAGAATGTGGCCCATGAGAGGAAACCACAAGAAGAGCCAATATCAATGGGCAGTTCTTTCGGAAATCCCATGACAGATGCTTTTTTTGACCGCTGGACTGTTTCAGGCGATGTATTCAGGCGCCCAAGGAGATCATGGGCAGATGTCAGTTACTTGTTGTGGACCGGAACCAGGAAGGTTTGCTCTAAAAATGGAACGCTAAATCATGGATCTCCAGGTCCCCCCAGTGGTTGACCCATTTTGACCTATGCTCCTTATGATTTCAATTCTCACATTAGGTACCAGTTTCTGAGCGGTTTGAATGATCCATTCGGCCCATTTTCTTTGGTTTGCCTCCAGAACCTGGGGACCATCAATACTGGGCATTCCAAAACTCTAGCTTTTTATACATTTTCCCTGTACGTTGACCAAGGGTTAGATCATTGAATATGGTTTGCGGGAGCAAACGCAACTAGAACTCCCACCTGAAAAGATACTCAAAACTTTAGACCTTGGGACGTTGAAAAAGGCTGGGTTCACAGTTGCCGGCCATTCGGTAGAAGTAATGAATAATATATCAAAGCAACACGTCTGCTGTATACAACCTCACCCAATTTTGATGCAGACAGTACCCCAGTAATCCCAAGTAGTAATTTGGGTAAAGCAAAACTATAAACCATCCCCCAAATCACAATAAATAGGTCCTATAAATCATTCTCAAATGGGCGATTTCTTATTGTTTTACCCACATTACTCTGAGTGGATCTGGAACTTTCTCCATATCGGATAGAATTTGGGGCATCTCCCTGTGTGACGCCGTGTCAGGAGGGAAAAGTGCCCTAACGGAAGGATGCAACAGGGCAGGAACACTATGAGATGGTACCTGTTGGACCTTGAAGATCCAAGATCGAGTGACAGTGGGAATCCATAGGGTTGGCTGTCTCCATTTTTGGAACGTTTCTGATGGCTGAAGCGGACAACTTTTCGGTTTACTTCAACCCGGTCGATGGCAGGATGGCTGGAGCAAGTAGATACTCCTTCTGGGTGCTTCCATACAAATGCAAGAGAGCGGAAAGACAACATTTTGGAATCCAACATTCAGGTGGTTTTCAACAAAATGGGTGTTTCTCAAATTGGGGTACCCCAGGCTTTGCTTATTGAAAAGGACTGATTTTGGATGATTCCTCCCATTTGGGTCCTGAATTCTGAGTGACTTCGTGATCACTGATTGGATGGGAGTATAGTGCCCTACCCAGACCCAAATATCAGAAAGTAATCTAACATGGCAATGGAAGCTCCTCTATTTGTAGATCATGTTCCTATTTTCAATGGGAGAACTGAGGCATCCTTGCTTTGGCATGTGGAACAGCAGTCAGTGGCTCTGTTACACCTCTGGTGCAGGTAGGGTCCGCGGATCGTCCAAGGGTGAATCCACTGATGGGGTCGTCATTTTCCGCATTTATCCTCCGGCAATCAAACATGGCAATGAGAAATCCTCTATAAATGGATGTACAGTAATGGTTATGCAATGATCTTTAATTGTCTATAAATGAAGGAGTTTCCATTGCCATGTTTGATTGAGGGTATCATCATTCATCCAAGTTTTTGTCATGTGTTTACCGGCACCAGGTTATTGGCAAAAAGGTGGCGCGGGAGACTGCCAAGGAGATGATGAACGATGCATGTGATGGCAGGTTTGGGAGCTAGGGCGAGGGCCTGCGATCCCGGATGATTAAAAGTTCCAGGTGATTCTGGCCACCTTTTTTGGCCACCTTTTTTTCTGACCTTTTTCTTACTGGTGCTTAGTAGGGAATGGATGGGAATGGGGGAATGGGATGATTATTACTACTGATTATGGATCATTCCCTCATTCCCTACTAAGCACCAGTAAGTTTTCTTCTGACCTTTTTTTCAAACTTTGTGTCTCTCGGGTGCGTGAGGACAGCCGCACTCTCCTGCGAATCTCAGATGGCCAGCAGCCAAAGGGTGACACGACTTGGGTGCAGCTGCAGATGTTTGGATTTCCAATTGGGGAGGCCCCCAAGAAAATAGTATTTGGGGAACCTTGAAATCTTCAGAAATGGTCCTGAGTCATTTAAACCAATGAGTTTGGGGTATCCAGACACTTGAGTCTGCCATCTGCTCAAATTCCATTGACCGCAGAGGCTGTCACTACCTGTTAGCTGTTTTGGGTGCCGACCTTAAGGAGATCTGCGGCTGTTGGATTTGTTGAGCCACGAGATAGTCACCTTCCCATGTTGGACATATGCTCGGTTTGACAACCCACAACCATAGTATTGGTACAAATTATGTTGAAGCTCCCAACACCCGATCCTCCTCGCGGGCATTTCCATTAAATTGGGAACCCCGCAGTCATAGGGGTTCCCAATTCTCTCTCTCTCTATATATATATTTGTATATTACATATGAAGCTGACCTTTGATTGGGTATTCTTGGTGCTGAAACAGAAACCTACAATATATAGATTGTTGCAGGCAGAGAACACACTCACACACATTTGTCAATATTTCAGTGCTGAGGACCTCCAACCAAATTGTCTTGCACTGTCTTAACATATAAAACAGGGTCCCTGTTTTTGGTACCCAATTGATGGCACTTACGAGTCTCTCAACATCTTTGCTTGTTGGAGTAGAGCAGTAGAGTTGATCCTTGAACCTTTGCTGTTGGAGCACTAGCTCAAGAGATGTCTTTGTCACCCTTGGGACCCTTGGCCAATGCTTCGGACTTTGGGGGTGCAGCATCACCCATAAGGATCCATAAGGCTCATAGTCGCTGGAGACACCTGAGTGTCACTGCCAAGCGCCAAAGGACCCCGAAGAAGGCAGCGTGATCCAGCTCTTGGAGTGGACCAGTGGCATTCACGAAGGTGCGTTGAGCAGGACGATCTGCGCATACATCATCAGGTCTGTGTTTGCTGTTTTATTTATGCTCTGTGTATCCAGCCACCAGCGATGGGATAAGGGGCAACTGAAGTCAACATGTTTCCTACACATCTTAGCCAGTGGGAGCTATGCTGAATCAACGGAAGTCATTGTGGTAGAATCTGAACCAAGTGCCAGCCCTTGACCAACCCAAGACCAATCTTTGACTAGGGAATCTAGAAGGATTTGCTGTGCCTTTTCAAGCCTTAGCTTTGAAGAGTGGATTGGCAACTGAGACGTTCAGCAAGATATCTCGATCCAATGTACCAGAAGGATGCTGACCATAGCCCCGTAGGAACCCATGGACTGGCCCATGGACCGTTGTTTTCAGGTTTGCCAGCAGTCTTTGCATGAGTCTCAGAAACAGCCAAGGGCTGATGTAGAGACAGGAGTGTGAAAAACGGAAGAGGAGGCCCAATTATTGGTTTCAGTTGGATTTGAGTGGTCTCTCCAGCTTTTAGGGAACTTCAGGCTTCTGATTCTGCAAAAGTGGGAGAGCTACAAGTGCAGCAGGATTTCAAGAAAGATAAATGATAAATGCAGATTGGTGGATTTGATAGGCAACACTGCATGACCAAGAACTTGTGGTGCAATGCCACAGCTTCATCATCAAATCGTTTAAAAGGAAGCAGATCACCTGGTACAAACGGATTTCTGTTGACAGGAAGATGATTTGTCACACAGTTCGAACTTTGGCCTGACCTAAGGTGGACGACTGGGATCAATCATCGCCAGATGTTTTCCGCATCCTTGGTCAACCTGTGGACGCTCGTCTGAGTTGGTACGGGGATGGCGGGATGTGTCGCCTTGGGACACAGGACATGAGCAGGACAGGGTGCAGCATGGTGCAGCTATGCCGCTATGCCCAGAGATTCTCGCGGTCGCACCCATGTCCCAAAGCTGCCCAAAAAGCTGCCCGAGGGTGTGATGACCGGGAAAGCGACCACGACAGTGACCGGCACCACAGGCCAAGAGCTGTGAAGAATTTTGATGTGATTTCAGTGATTTCCATTGGTTCCTGACGGTTTCTGATTGGTTTCCTGCATTTCAGTCAATGATTCAGTCAATGATGTTGCGCTTCGCATCTTGGACTCTGTTGGATGATCTTCCATTACATGTTTCTTCTGTGAAATGTGAGGCTCTTTGAGCAGCCTGCCAAAGAACAGCAAGGATCAGGCACTGCGGATCTCAACTGTAAGAGCTTGGCTTGGTTACTTTAAGAGAACTTCATAGATTTCACCGATTTTGTCCCATGATTTCCGAGTCCTTAGGAATCACTTTACAACGTGGAGTGCCGATTGTGGGCCCAGAGTTCAAGCATGGTGTGTGGGTTTTGTTTGGTATCATGAGAACCAGGGGAGTTACAACAGCTGGATGGCAAGGTTTTTGCATCCTGATATTCGAATGCAGACATTTTTGAATGATCTCCCCATATCTCCCCAGGTCATTGCTTCAGTTTCCACCTCTGCAGGAACCACCTCCGAAGCCGGAAGCATCCATTCTCCGCTCGGTGCCACCTCAGTTGATCATTCAATCATGCCATTCTGTGTGAGATGTAAAGCCGTGAAATGCAGTGGATATGAGGGATATTTTCCCCTACATATTGGAGCTAGAAAGTGGTTGGACAGCAAGTTTTATCAGTGAGACACCCATCATCATTTTTCTTGGTTCAAGATCGATGGTTGTTGATTGAATTTCACCTGTTTCGCCTCGTTTACTTGCGATTTTTTGATGAAGTACCCATCACACCATTGAGATCTGCTTGTTGCGTACCATGGTCGTTGTCATCCAGGTGGCCACACCCTTGCGCAAGCGAAGCGACCTGGCTGATCCGGTAGGGACACTCAGAGGATTTTTTTGGGAATCCATTGGTGAAACTGGGGGTTTCACTGGGGGGTTCCTAGAACGGGGCACCCCAATAGCTGGATGGTTGATGTTTATATAATTATATATATATATATATGTTTATCATGGACAATCCCCCATTAAAATTTGGATGATTTGGATTGATTTGGGGGGGTACCCGCATTGATTTGGAAACCTAACCAATGATAAAAACTTGGGGGACAGTAGCAACAAATTCTCACGCGGCTTGGTATATATGTGTTCAGAAATGGGACCTCGTCAAATCCACCTTTTGTTAACCTCTTTGAAGCTGCATGACCTTTCCTCCAGGTTGAGACCAGTCCATCCATTGCTGGTCCACGACTGATTGCAGAAGGACCACCGAGTGCCCAGCTGTCGGGTGCCTCGGTCGTGTCCTACAGGATTCCTGATGGGATGCACAGGGGTTCTCATGGGGAGAACTTGTAGCAAAACCACAGAAAACCACAGAAAACCATAGAAAACCATAGAAAACCATAGAAAACCTTACCAATCCACCACTGATCCACCAGATTCCATCAGAAAGGCATGGTGTCACCATGACCATCCATTGGCAGTGCTGGCGTCAGGCGCGACTCGCACTCGCTGCCGCTGGTGCCCATTGCTCAACTCAGTCTGTTGGGACCCCAGGGACGTTCATTGGACTCAACCCTGGGAGATGACGTACTGGTGACTTACTATCAAAGATGGATGATAAACTATGATAAACTGACAAATACTGACAGTCACTTGGAGATTTTGGAGATTTCCTATTGCTTGTTGATCGTGAGGGCAGTTTGCAGCATGTTGTCAAGTCCTGTGTCAAGGTCAGTTGTTTTCGATTGGGGCTTTGGGATGTGCTGCGGCGCAGCAATCTGTCGCAGGTTCATGCAACGTTGTCGGATCCGTGCAAGAGTGCTCAGCAAGTCAGGCATACGATGCGGCGGATTTTGTGGAGCTCCAGTGTAAGTGATGAGGTGAAAAACATGGAGGGAATATGTTCACCAAGGGAACCTACCTGAAGAATTGGTTTGCGATGATTTCCTGTTGGATTTGGCCGGATGATATAGGATCCCTAGGATTATGGCCCTCAGCTTTATCCGCTTGCTATGTAGCGTCGTTCTGGAAAGCATTGTTCGTCTACATGTACCATTCCAAAAAGGGGAAGCTAAACTTTGGAAATGCTTAAGAAGTTGATGATTTGATGTTTTGCCTCTAGTATGGAGTAATCCAATAGTAATCCAGTAGTAATCCAATAGTCAAAACCTACCAAGGATCTGTTGTATCCTGATAGTGAGGGTTGCAGCCGCAGGCTGTCGGACCTTTACCAATGCCCGAGGCTGGGAGACCACAATTTTCCGCTCGAGATTTCTCCATTTTTTATTTTCGCCAAGATACCAGGTATCAATATGTAACAATATGATATATATATACAATATGTAACATTAGTGTCTTAGTGCTGTCTCCTTTTTCTACGAGCATAACATGGTTTGTCAGGCACCAGCAAAATGTTCTCGATGGATCTGATGGATGCAGAAGGGGTTCCTTAGCTCCGCGGTGTCGGCAGACGTTTGGGATGAAGTGGAGGGTTTCCAATCCATGGGGCTACCCTGTTCATCATCCATTTTCATGGGATTTTCCATGATTTTCCATCATAAACCCTGCTGGGGTATCCATCTATGGACCCAAGTCGAATATGTCAAACTTGAGGGCCGAGGTTCCAGAAACACCAAAACATGGGCCATACATCCCAATTAGCACGGGTCTCGATGAACTCGGTGTTTAGAACATGTTGTTGATATTCCCCAGCTTACAATGACTAGGCATGGTCTAAATTAAAGCGTACTCTGTTGCAATGACAACCAGGAGAAGTTGAGGACTTACACCTCGCCCAAAGTTGCAGATTAAATCAAAGCGTTTGGGCGTTTGGTGAGAGGCAGCAGCAATATGTGCACCACATGTCACAATTATATGCACCACAGATATCCACAGATCACAGTCAGGTTTGAAAGGTAGCAACCAGATTTGGTGCTAGACATTTTCCTACAAACCAGATTTGGCCAACTTCCGGTGTCTGTGATTTTGACCGCCACAGAATTGTTTTCGGCCACTGGCACCCTTTAGGCTTGCACGCGCGCCGCCTGTTTTGGCGCTGCGGTGGACAGGTTTCTGGGCGCCGCAATAGATTTGATGTGCATCTACGGTGTTTGGGGGTATTTTTGGATGGGAAACAGCTAACGCTTTTCGGCGTTTTGAGGGGTTTGACGGTGGTTGACGGTGTTTGACGGTGTTTGCCGGTGTTTGCCGGTGTTTGATACTTCTCAGATCATGATCATGATGATGACGATGACGATGATGATGATGATGATGAGGAGGAGGAGGAGGACGACGACGACGATGATGATGCTGATGCTGCTGCTGCTGCTGATGATGATGATGATGACGACGAAGAAAATGATGATGATAATGATGATGATGATGATGATGATGATGATGATGATGATGATGACGACGATGATGATGACGATGACGACGATGATGGTGATGATTATGATGATGATGATGATGATGATGATGATGATGACGACGATGATGACGATGATGACGATGATGACGATGATGACGATGACGATGACGACGACGATGACGATAACAACGACGATGACGACGATGACGATGACGATGACGATGACAATGACGACGATGATGATGATGATGAGGAGGAGGAGGAGGAGCAGGAGGAGGATGACGATGACGACTGGGGTGGGTTCAAACTCAGCTTTGTGAACTGGGTAAGTAGGCATGTGATGCCATGCCACATACAGGGAACACGAGGTTTGTGGCAGCAGCTTGACGCAAGCGATTTCCAAGACACGCTGAATTGTAGGATCCTTTAATGCTGTCCACCGAAGATACCAAAGGCTAGTAGTGGAAGTCTTACCTCAACGATTTGCTTGTGGGGAAATTGCATGATTCGAAGTGTAGGAAGCCAAGTCCCAGCCTTGGATGGTTTCAAGATTTCTGATTGGCTTCCCTCCCCACCACCAAAGATGAAATCAAGACCTTTGTTGCCAGGTTTTATGCCACGATTAGTGTGAAGAAAACCTATGAGATCAGTGGAGCTGCAGTGAAGCAGGCCAATCCCAGGCCAGTTAAGGGTGATGGGAAACAGCTGCAGCTGCACGGTTTTTCTCCATTTTGATAAGTCGCAATTTCCTTGATGTTATGTTGAACATATGCCATATGCTAGTTTGATCTAGTTTGCCTATTTACATCTAATACAACATCATGTGGCATCTAATATGGCCTCGCATCATATGGCAGTTGTTTCTTGCAGAGGTACTGTCGCTATCCAATGGAGCTGACTTTGGATGATCGGTGGACTTCTGTGAGCCAACTTCCAGAGGCAAATGGCACCCTGCAATTTGGCTTTGGACAAGCCTTTTAATGGTCAGAACAGTACTGGTGCGACTTGTGTTTGACGACTTGCTGAGACTTGGAACATAAATCTTCATGACTTCTGAAACGCAAAAGAATGATAAAGAATGCAACCATCAACAAGAAGCAAACGCAGCAAAGAACTGCAGCTCTCCATTTCCAGGATGGATCCATTCCAGCGATTCCCTACAAGTTTGTGGCGATTGGAGAGCTGGGCTCGGGCGCTCAACGGCGCTCAACGGCGCTGTCGCCTTGTGACGCGGTGACGTGACCGAGGTCATGCCCCCATTGGGAGCTCCTGCGACGTCATGGCCGTGATTCAGTCTGTGGATGAAGCGGCAGAGCTCTCAGAAAAACGCCTGAAATACGCAGATGTCTTCAAGCTGATGGCGATGTTTGACCTGAAGCATTTCTAACAACAAGCTTCATGTTTCTTTGGCATCATAATAAACAGATATATATATATATATATATATGTATGTATGTATATATATATGTATGTATACATATATATATGTATATATATATACATATATATATATATGGAAACAGATACAAAATGATACAGTGAACAGATGTGAACAGATCTTAACACCAGCAGCAATCCTCCTCTCCGCCAAGACCTGAGGTCAGTGTCTCAACTCGTAGCAGTGGTGTCCGGATGAAGCGGCAGGCTGCAGCGAATTCTGCAGTGCTTGGAACGGGGTTACACTGCGACGACTACAGGCAATTCGTACACAACTTTTGCAGATGAAAGGGAATTTATATATGTGGATATTTATTTATTAGCAAATATATATGGATATGGATCTAATTTGCATATATATATATACACATGGATTTATTAGCAAATAGAATATTTTGGAGAGTTCCTTCTCTGTGATTTTCCCAAGTGACTGAAAAGGTGGTGGACGGGGGAGATGCAGTTCAGAAGTTGGGATGTTCATTCTACAAAAGGAACAAAAGATGCATTTTTTTCCTGGTGGACAATAGTTGCATAAGTACATTGTTGTAATTATGGACATCAGGTGATGCTCATGGATGACTCCAGTGCGTCCATCGCCCGGCTTCCCAGCAGGGGTTGTTTTAGCAGTTTGGCATCGGAATCAATTTGTTTGCAAGTTCCTGAGATATCTCAGTTTGGGACATAGCCACATTTCGTGTTGACTCTGTAGAGACCGTGTGGGTCGCAGGCAATGAACCTTTGGGGCGAGAAGGCGGAGATGGAACTAGCAGCCATGTCCCTGGCTGTGTCCGACATCTCCATGTCAAGCGGAGGGAGTGGAGGGCACTGAGAGGCTGAGAGATGTGAAACACTTCGCCACCGAGGAGAATTTCCAAGTCCAAATATGCGGGATTCCTCGACCCTTCTTTAGATCACAGCTTGTTTAGCTTTCCGGAGTTGAGGTAGGCTGCATTGTTTTCCTTCGTCAAGCTCGGCTCAGCGACTACCTGGGCCGCTCTCTGGATCTGAATGAGGACCAGGGAGATTGGGAGAGGGAAACCACAGCAACAGTAGATGGTTGTGGCATGCTGTGGCAGACTGTACTCTTTTTGGCTGTGACCTACATGGGACGATGAACAGATGTTCGGTCTCCACAGGCCGGAGTAGGCTCCGAGAATGACTTTGACCAGTTGTACCAGTCCCACCATGACCTCCTGGAATTCGTGTAAGCTCGGACCCTGCCGAAGATTTTGTTTCAGAATATGCCTTACGTTCTTAGCTGTGTCCTCAGAATGGACCTCAACTGGAGATGAAATTGGATTCCCAAAGTTTTGACCCATACAGCAGCTGCAGTCACATGGTGCTCTTTGGATGTTTCCGGGTCCCCCATGTTTGAAAAACATGTTTCCAGTTTCAGAGAGTTTCGCTATTAAACAGATCATCAGTAGAATTTCTATAACATGGGTGTCTCTGAAAATGATGGATCCCCCAGTTATGGCCATTTTCATAGGGAAGATTCTGACTAACCATAGACATTTTGGGGTAATTACACTACGTATTTTCAGACATAGAGTTGCGCACCAGGGCAGCTTTCTGGAAGCGAATCCGGACGATCCGCGCGCGTCATGGAGCCCAGAGTTCTCGTTGTGGTGGTGCGGAAGAGAGAGGAATGGCTCGAAATGATTGGGTTTAATGTGGTTTAAATATGTTTAAATCCAAAAAATCTGCTCAATATTGCTCAATAATGTTTAGTACCAACACTGACAAATTTGGGGTCCGGAATGGACTCAAGCGACTCAAGCAGCCAAAATGATTTGGTTCACCGATATCAACTGATCGAGCAGCCTGTTGGAAATTCCAGGAGTTTTGCCCCAATACCCCATGGCAGCAAAACAGATGGCACTAAAGAGGGAAAGCGCTGAGCTGGCCAGGTAAATCACAAGTCTCAAGTCTTGGATCCTTGCACCAAACATTTGGATATGCCTCACAGTTTCGCTAGCGATCCGCCAAACTAATCTTAGTCATTGTTTCACTACTACACCATTATACACCATTCCATTATTGGGGTACCAGTCTGTGATCAACACATGAAGTTGCACCCCATGATGCTCCAGCGGTCTGCCGAGGTTTCGACTACAAGCGTGGTATCAAAAGGGGCGCGACGAACCTGTACGTGATGGTGCCCAGGGCTGGCAGTGGAAATTCCAAAACTGGTGTGCAATGCATCCCAAGCACAAGAAAGATATGTACCTGTACTGAGCCTGTACTGATTTCAAACTTGTATAAACAGGAATATTTAGTTCACCCCCCAATCTTGTCTGCTGAAACCCAGCTTCTGATTTGTTTCTCCCAAATTCCATGAAATTCTGGAAGCGTTGCTCACCCACAGCATCTTTCCACCACGTTTAGGTCAGCTCTCTGCAGTAGTGGGCCCAGCGCGCGGGAAGAAGCGGAACATTGCGGAGGCTCTGGCGGAGGAGATCCCGCCGGTCTTCGATGGATGCTATCGTAGTTGGTACATGTTGGTACGGTTCCATGAATATCTCTGATTATAATCAGTGGATATCAGTGGTATATCATGGTATATCTGTTGATTCTGTTGTGTAAAGGTTATATATGGTTATATATATAATATATATATATATAATATATATATAATAGGCTGCAAACCTGTTATAAGCTATAATAAGTGCGAAGAACTCCTGCTACTGGCGCATCATCACCGGAAAGTGCAATTTGCCGCGGTGTTTGCACCTGTTTTCAGTGCGTTTGTTTTGTTTTGACTGTGCAGACATGCGATTAGGTTCACAATATTATTATCTACCAATTCAATATGAGACTTTCAAACAGAGCTTTTGGATAAATCTCATGTTGAAACCTGCTTCCCTTTGACATTTCAGCGCAGGACGCGTTGCTTCAAGCGGGTGTCATGCCAGGGACAGATCGATCGGTGCGCGCAGTCACTGGGATTGAAACACGACGTGAATCTTGGGCACGGCAGTTGTAGCTTGGACGGGAAGAGACTGGCTTGTTCTGAAAGCCTCTACGAAGGCAGACACATTTGAACACACACCGGGTCACCGGATTTCGATTCAATTCCTGATGTTTTGTGAAACACACGTGACATGTCAATGAATAGAGCAGGGTTTGCAATCTCTGCATAAGATGCGATATTTGTTCAAATATTTGTTCAACATGTTGATGGCTCGCTGGGTAGAGTGGCTAAGGTGAACTTTCACCAGGTTTCGGCTGGGAGCCCTGGGGAGCCCTCCCGTTTGTATCATCAGGAAATCATGAGAACCGCTTAATTCTTTCTTGTGCCATTGTGGCAAGCGTGAAGTACTTCAGTTGCTGTTTGACATGGGGATTTTCAATGATTTTCATTGACATTGCAAACTGATTCTTGAATATTCGTGATATTTCTCGATGACTATGGGTCTGGGTCAAAAAATAAGGCCCTCAAAATCCCTCAAGGCCCTGAATTTTGCCCCTGAGGCCACAGTGGTGGCGGTCCGGAACGAGCGTGCGGCGCCTTTCTACTGGGCCCCGGAGCCTGGCAATTGTTCAGAAAGTTCGGCAAGTTCTGAGGAGGATTTTCAGGGTCACCTGGTTACCCTAAAACTTGAGATCTGCAGATGGCTGGAAGCAGTTTGAACATGTTTGAACATATTACAGATGTTACAAAGTCTCTACAGCTTCTCATAGCTCAGCAAGTCGAAAGTTCCAGCTGCAGAAGCTGTGATTTGACCCAAGGGCTGCACGACAGAAGTTCCGGGATTCGACAAGCCACGGCTTTGCAACAAGAAGGTGGTGTGGGATGTGTCTTGCGAGTGGGCTTTGACTGCTGGACCCTGTTTTGAACCTGTGAGCGCTTCGTGAACTATTTGGAAGCTCACACTTCTAGCTGTCTTTGCATTCAATAGCCCTACACTCTACAACTATTAACATAGACCCGGGCAAGCCGGCGGCGGAAGTTTCCCAAACATAAATGACCTATAGTTCAAAGACACCCTGTCCCGACCGTGTCCTTCCCTCGACACTCCACACCTCACACTGCACACT